>Ga0207416_1000475_pt1 | contig 69308 bp, 70 predicted proteins | sample PaiPotPPM11metaG_FD_184107 | JGI IMG/M metagenome (GOLD analysis project Ga0207416, IMG submission 184107) | Iron sulfur acid spring bacterial and archeal communities from Banff, Canada, to study Microbial Dark Matter (Phase II) - Paint Pots PPM... ... | reverse complement strand
TTGCGGCCCTGCAACGTTTCAACGAGATCGCGCCCCCAGGTTCGCTTCTCGTGCAGGGGTCATGGGACGCACCGGTGCCCTACCAGAACTATGAGCTCTACCACTACCTGAGCTTGCAGGAGATGTCGGACTCCGTCAGACGCGACATGGATCGCGATCCGGTCGGCGTCCTCGAAGGTCAGATCCATGCGGTCCCGCGATTCAGCAACGGCTACCTCCTCATCACGCGATCTCAGAAGGCGGAGCTGCGGGACATCGGCATTATGCCGCATCACCTCATGATGCGGGTGCAGACGGGTGTAGAGCGGTCGCCCGACTTCACGACTGTATTCCGCAGCCGCGATGCCGTGATGTATCTTCTCGTCGACCATCGCGCGAAACCTGCCGACCAGTCGAAGACAATCCTGCCTGATCTTGCAGTACGAATGAGTGCAACATGGTAGTCAAAGAGTATGAGCCGTCCAACAGAGCTCTCGTGTTAGCAGCCGACTTCGGCTGGCCCGCCGTCATCATGGCGTCGGCCGTCGCCGTCGCAGCAGCCTCCATCATGCAGGTCGGCCCGCCCGTGCGTCCTATGGCGGCGTTCTGGTTCCTCCTCGTGTGCCCGGGCATGGCCTTTGCCCCGCTTCTCCCGATCCGTGACCGCCTCATTCAGTTCGGTTTCGCCGTTGCGCTGAGCATCGGTCTGGACGGTGTCGTGAGCGAGGCGATGCTCTACACCGGAGCGTGGTCGTACCAGGGGCAGCTGGCAGTCCTGATCGGCATCTGCCTCGTCGGAACCACGCTTCAGATCAGACGGGTGGTGCGGCGGACGGCCAGGGTAAGCGCCGGCGAGCTCGATCGCAGATGACGCCGGGTTCGGACGGAGAGAAAGGGAATCGGGGTGCGGGTTGAGCGTGTGGTCTGACAGTACAATGGGAAAGGCTTTGCGCCCAGATGACGACAGACGAGTCTAGTGGCATAATGGCAGCTCCGAGAAGCTGGACGGCCGGCCTGGTAGTGGCTTGGTGCCTAGTACTTGTCGCAGGCTTCGGTTTCGCCTGGACGTGGCCGAGGATGCATTCGGCGGCTGAGCCCACGCCGCAGCCGAGGACACATTCGGTGGCTGGGCCCAATCCGACCCCCTCTTCGGGTATTTACCTTGGCATCTCCGTTCATCAATGGAGCACCTCCGATCTGCTGATCAACCTCAGTCGCTATCAGTTACTCGCCAGAAAGAATGCAGCCATCGTGATGTACTGGCGAGACTGGGCGGAGTCCGGCCAGGTTGATCGCAGGGTCATGAAGGCAATCTACGACCAGGGCTCCATCCCGATCGTCTCGTGGGAGCCGGGAAGCTATCGAGCCGGGTCCGGGCAGTCGAAGTACAGTCTGCCATCGATCATCGCCGGAAAATGGGATAGCTACATTCGCCGATTTGCGCGCTCGCTCCGGTCCTATCACCGGTCGGTCTTCCTGCGCTTTGCCCATGAGATGAATGGGAACTGGTACCGGTGGTCCGGGCAGCCGAAGGAGTATGTTGCGGCCTGGCGGCATATCCATGAGCTTTTCGAAAGGGAAGGGGCAACGAACGTGAGGTGGGTGTGGAGCCCCAACGTGAACTGGGACGGTCTCCATCCCTTCGAGTCCTATTACCCCGGCGACGCTTACGTCGATTGGCTGGGACTCGACGGCTATAACCGGCCTCGGACCGGATGGAATTCGTTCACACAAATCTTTCGGGTCGCCTACCAGTCCATCACGACGCTGAGTCCCAAGCCGGTAATAATCGCGGAAACGGGCACCGCGGAGCCGACTCCCGAAGAAGCCGCTGCAGGCGACACTAAGGCGCGGTGGATCATGGACCTTTACCGCGCCGCCGTTCCATCCATGCCAAGGGTCAGGGCGGTGGTTTGGTTTGATGTCGACGAGAGCCAAAAGGATGCGAGCGGTGCCCAGGGCTACGACAACCGGATCGAGACGTCTCGCCAGGCGGAGCAAGCATTCCCTCGGGCGGTGGCGCCGCGCTTCTACCGCTCCCGCTGGCCGTAGTCTGATTTCGCTCCTTTCCAGCTGCTCCTAGAGCAATACGCGACGTCATTGAGCCAACCGGAGCAGTAGGGGCCGGCTCCTGCCGTGCCCGCCCCGGCTCAATGCTCGTGCGCGCTGCTGTAGACCCCAGGCAAAAAACGTCAGGAAGCCACATGAAACAAGCGCCGCGTACAAATTGTAACCAAATCCTTACTTTCAAGCCCACGGTTCGCCCGATGAAGCGCGTATAACAGAAGCAAAGGAGCATGCATGTTGTGTATAGTGGCTTTGTACAATGTCACTATACACAGCGTGCATGGGACCGATTCTCCCCGTAGCATGGCACGAACCCTAGCGCAGATTGCTGCCGACCTTTCGCGTATTGGTCACGAGTTAGGTGTGATAGCGCTGGAGCACGACAGAGGCTCCAGCTGCCCTCACCCACCGGCGACTGACGTGGTTCATCTGTCAGTGCGCCATCGGGCCGTCTTGTTAGGGGTTGTTCGAGGGCAGTCTCAGCGAGAACTTGCCCGCCGCCTCGGCATCTCCGAGCAGGAGATCAAGGGGTATGTGGCGGAAATCCAGCAAGCGCTCGAGGAAGCCGATGACATAACTATAACTGCTGAGGGCTTACGGGCGTAGCCCGACGATGTGGGCGAACCATTGACGTCGGAGTTCGAACCTTACCGTGGCGCTTTCCGGCGATCACACCCGCCGCGCCGCTGCCATGAGGTCTACGCTACAGATCGGTTTGGGTCCCGACGACGATCTATGCGGACACGCACGCTGCAAGCGATGAGGCAGAGGCCGCCCGTGGTGGCTAGCAGGATGTCCCTGCATCACTGGGGAGAAGGCAGCCCCAGCCTCAAGGGCATCCTACCGGCGACACCGGACGCCGTCTATTGCCCGAAGGACGACAATGTCCGGTGCCGGGGAGTACTTCTGAACCACCCTGTGGTGCCTCGTGCGAAACTCCCTCACCTATGGCAGGTCGATTCCTGGCTCAATTGCAGAAGGGGATGGGGAAGTGGACGCCCACGAGCGTCCATATCCTGGGCGGGGGCATGCACCTCAAGGAGCTCGGAGTGATTCCTCATGCCTTGGTCCATAACCACGCAGTCGCCCAGGCATGGGGGCCGGGTACCCTCTGCGTGTCCTTCGCCTCAGCTTCAGGAGTGAGCGACCTTCTGAGCGCTGCTTCTCCCGAGGTCGTTGCAGCGCTTGCTTGCTCTGGACGAGGTCAACTCGAATGACTCCGGAAGGCTGCCGCCCCATAGCCCGCCCCAGACCAATTGGGGCGGGCCATACGACGAGAATAGGACTTATGGCCCATTGACATTTCCTGGATGGCAGGTTACGATGTCACCACACTCTCTGTTTGAGCGTGATCCAGCTGCCTCGAACCGCTGGAGGGATAGGGGAGCCTGCCGATCAGGCTGCAGTTCACTGGAGGAAGGAATCAGTGAAACGACTTTTCATCGCTGTCTTGGCTTCTCTGCTTGGCGTTGTCGCCTTGAGTTCGGCACAGCACGTTCGGGCAGCCAGTGGCGGAAGCCCGAGCGCCCGCAGCCCTCAAGACCGGCCGCAGATCATGATGCGGATCAAGGGCGCAAAGCCTCACGGTGGTCGCAGTAGCAACCTCTACTACCACGGAGGTACTGGGGGTGTTGGGGTCGAGACCGGCCCGGACAAGGTCTATCTGGTCTACTGGGGCTCCCAGTGGAACAACAACAATGATCCCTCCGGTGAGGCCGCCATCCAACAGAGCTTCCTTAACGGGGTCGGAGGAAGCTCCTGGAACAACTCCGTCACCCAGTACTGCGAGGGCGTCGCCTCGGGCACCTCCTTCTGCAATGGGGCCAGCACCGCCGCAACGAACCCGACTGGAGTGCTGGCAGGCGCGTGGTACGACAATGCCACGGCCGCGCCGTCTCAACCGACCCAGACGCAGCTCGCCAACGAGGCGATCAACGCCGCCGCCCACTTTCGCAACACGTCGGCCAGTTCGAATACGCAGGTCCAGTACGTGATCAACACCGCGACGGGCAACAACGCCAGCGGCTTCGGAACGCAGTACTGCGCCTGGCATAGCTCCACTGGTTCGAGCTACGGCAACATCGCCTACACCAACATGCCCTACATCACCGACGCGGGGGCGAGTTGCGGGGCGAACTTTGTGAACTCGGGCTCCGCCGGTTATACGGATGGCGTGACCATCGTCGGCGGGCACGAGTTCGCCGAGACCGAGACGGACATCTTCCCCAACGGCGGCTGGCTCGACAGCCGTGGTTCCGAGAATGGCGACAAATGCGCCTGGATCAGCTCTGGTCAGGGGGCGGCAGCGAACATCACGCTGAGCACCGGCACCGGCACCTTCCCGCTCCAGTCACTGTGGAGTAACGCCTTCAACAGTGGCGCCGGCGGATGCGTGCTGTCGTATCCGTAGTCGGCGCAGTTAGTCGGCACAGAGAGGCGCGAGGCGGTTCCGACTAACCGGATAGATGGTAAACAAGGACCGGTGAGAGCATCACCGGCCCTTGTTCATGTGGCGGACGTATCAGTTCGGGGAGCCGCGTCGAGGAGGCACTTCTTGTCATGGGCCTTCCGGGCGCGGGCCGGAGCAGGCACTGTCGATGGCCGTCACCCGGCCCCCGACAACGGTGACGACTTCAGAGTGCTGCATGAGGTAGGTGAAATTGCGGTCGTGTAGGCGCATGCGTGAGGTTGTCGCCACTCGGTCGCCAAGAAGGTCCGCTGTGGCGGAGACGGCTTCCCATCGCTCGAAGCTGTCGAGGAACTCCCTGGTTGCATCGACATATGCCTGGGCGCTGTCGAGGCGAAGATAGCCGCCGGGGTTTATTTGGCGGAACTGGAGGTCAGCGGCAAGGACGTCGAGCAGGGCCGCCGCGTCGAAGGCGGCGTAGGCCTTGGCGTAGCGGCGGGCGATGCCGACAGGATCGTCAGTTGTGGGCATAGTTTCAGACTCCTTTTCTGTGCTCACCGTCAGCTTCTCGGCTCTAACATAGGCGTCAGACGCCGCACTGTCCAGCGAGGTCTGTCCCGGACACTGCCCACCTCCTGGCTGCGTCAGCGGTGATGCAGCAAGTAGTGGGACGCCGAGCGCGCGCATCCCAGACGGTCCGACGGCTCTGGGTGGCAGTGACCTCGATCTGGGCGCTGGTCAATGCCCGCCTGGGTGGGGGTGTGGTCCTGGGCATGGCGGCGCAGCTTGTGCACGGCGCCAGCTGGCCTCAATCCCCGAGCGCCGCCGCAATGGGCGCCGGCCTCGTCATCATCGTCTCCAAACGAACGAGTGAGGTGGCGGCCGGCGAGACGCACCGCAAGGACGCAATTTTGGGCTACTGAGAACACGGGTCCGAAGTACACCTCTCCTTGCAACGGGACATCGCTAGAGAAGCTCGCCGTGACGGAGGCCGTGGCAGCCCCTGGTATTCCGGGCACCTTCGAGACGATTGGTCCAGCTACCAAGCAAAGGGAGAGGGCGCGGGACAGAATCCCGCGCCCCCTGACCCCGATCCAGGCGAGTGTACCGTTCCTGGTGCACGGGGTGCACGTGCGTCACACCGGTGCATCAGGAACCGGCTGGCTGACTGTGCCGGTTAGACCGGCTGCTGGGCTGGGGTTACTCCGAGCTGGACCAGCATGGTCATGAGATCGAAGTAGTGGTCCGTCCTGGCAATTTTCCCGTCACGGATCTTGCTCACCTGGCAAGCAGGGATGGTGACCCGCTTCCCAGTGGCAGGGATCGTCCCGGCGGGGGAGACCAGCTCTCCCGTCTGCGTTCCCGTCCAGGTAATCTGTAGCGCGATTTGGTCACCGCTGCCAAAGGAGTTGGTGATCTCGCCGCGTGCATCGGGGAAGGCATCACGCCAGGAGAAGCCAGTGTTCGTCACCTCATCCACTCCGTGCGCCTCACGGCCTGTCGCAAGCTCCCGATAGATCGTATCGGACGTGAGATTGGCGCCGAAGAGCTGCTTGTCTCCCTGGTTGAACGCCTCGATGTTCTCCCGAGCAATCGTGACTGCGTCCATTGTCTTTGCCATAGCTGGGTCTCCTTGCAGGTCGAAGCGAGTCGGAGAATCCACCATTCCAGGCACAGACTGTTGTGACCACAACAAAACCCGATCCACAACGGACCGGCGGGTACCCTCTGGGTGCCAGTGGCTGATCGCGGTGCAGGTAACCATCTACGCCCCGCGCCTACGCCTTCCGCTATGAGGATTGTCCTCTCCCTGTCTTGAGTATAGCACGCCAGGCAGGCTCTCTGCGTCGAGAGGTGAGCCATCAGCGCGGATGGCACTGCGACCAGCGATGACCGCTTTGCCGGCGCGCTGCGCCTCGACGATGGCAAGCGCAAGTGGTACTACGGCAAGACCAGACGGGACGTACAGCAGAAGCTCCGCGAAGCACAGGTGGCCCGCGTGCAGTGGTCTGCTCGCCTTCAACCCGGTCCAGGGAGCCGCACCGCTCAAGGCCGCCGGCCGCGACATGAAGACCCTCACACCCGAACAGGTCCGCACCTTGCTGCAGGGCACGCAGACCGACAAGCACCACGCGCTCTGGGCGCTCCTGGTGACGACGGGAATCTACACCAGGCAGGCAAGCCGTCTCAGCCACGTTGCAGCGATCCGTCGAGCGGCGTGACATTGCGGCGGTGGCGGCGATTATCAGAAGGTGCTACTGAACCATCACATTGTTGTCCACATATTGGGGGAAGAATCCGGCCGCGCCGGAGCCCTCCTGCACCATCTCGTATTCGAGCACGTAGCTCCCCTTCTTCTTGGGTACCGTCACCGAGATCGTGAGCGTTGCGCTCTGCCCCGGCATGACATCGTACGGCAGCGTGAACCGCTGGTCCGTGGACCATGGCTTGCTCGCCGGATAGCCCCCGGTGTGGGCAGCGAAGTGGACGCCGAGGCGGACCGGGAACGAGCCGTTTGCCGGCCACTTGGACGTTCCGGTATTGGTGACAGTTGCCTGGTACGTGACGGTGGAGCTGCGCACGAAGGTGGTCGGCTGTCCACCCACGGCGATGGAGGCATGGAACGTGGTGTACTGGGACAGTAGCCCCGGCCCGTAGTCCTGGCGCGCAATGGACGGAGCGGAGTCGCAGGGGTTCGCGTCCGCTCCCGTCGTCCCGCCCGGGCAGCTCGGCCGGTAGATCGACGCTGTCGACGTCTCGCAGGCGTCGTTGCAACCCTTGTCGTAGCCGACCAGCACCCTGCCAAATCGGTCCATGGTGATGTCGTTGAAGTCGAGCAGATTCCGGCAGACGTTGCTTCCTCCGCCGTTCCAGATGCAGCCGCGCTGCACCGGGCTGTTGGGCGTCGCATCGATTGTCTTCCAGGTCTGGCCGCGGTCATATGTGAAGGCGATGTACAGATGCCAGACTCCACCCGAGCACGTACCGGGCGGATCGGAAGGCAAGCAGCCGAAGTTCGGCGCCTGATCGTTGCCGGTGGTGGTAGTTCCCAGGAAGGCGAAGGCAGCGCGGTTGTCGTCTCCCGCGATCACTGCCGGAAACTCGGCGTTCTGGATGCCGAAGGCCGTGCCGACGTCGATAGACTTGCTCCACGTGGTGCCGTGATCGGTGGAGACGGCAATCTTCGGATGCTGATCCGCTCCATCGACGTAGCCGAAGTAGAGCGTATTGCCCGCGCCGGTGCCCACCGAGGGATCACCGCCGATGGTATTGGCCGTCGAGTCGGGGATGGGCCGTATGGTCCAGCTCGTCCCGTTGTCGGTTGAGACTACAACCGCCTGATTTGGGCCGCAGTGAGCGTTCGGCACATACACGGTGCCATCCGGGGAGACCTTGATGTGCCCGTGGATGGTAGCGCACTGCGTGAGGGTATAGAGAGGAACACCCGCTCCGAACGTCAGACCGCCGTCGTCGCTCCGTCCACACAGTGCCGTGGCCTGGCCCTGGGCACAATAGTAAACGGCGTTTGGATACGATCCCACACGGACAATCGGCGGGCTATTTGCCGAGTAGGGGCCACCTCCGAGGCTCTGGTGATCTCCGCCCGCCGGTACGGTGCATCCCGACGATGGAGACCAGTTTCCACCATCATCGTCGGTAAAGGCGGCAATGGAGCATCCAGCCCCGACCCCCGCCGCGAGTAGATCACTCGAAAAGGTACGGTGCGTGTGCAGGTCGGTAAAGAGAATGGGATCGCCGCTAAAGACAGACTGCGCTGGGGTGACGCCGGTCCACGTAGCGGTCGACGGCAAGGTGGAATCGTCGAAGTGGATCTTCAGCACCATTGGCTCGTTCGTGCCCACGGCCGTGCTCTTCAGGGCATGGAACAGGGCGTTGTCGGTCGACCAGTTGTCGCCGATCGATGCCTCGTTCTGGAAGTACCAGACGCTTTTGGGGGACACGTAATTGGTGAAGCTTGGATCGTTGGGGCCCGGAGCTGGAGGCGGCGGCGGTCCGGAAACCGTCGCGAATGTCAGCGTCGCTACCGCGTGCGCCGCCGTGGGCTGGGCGCAGGTGGCGCACATCGAGCGGATGTGCCACACCCCCGGCGTTGGGTCGGTGAACTTGAGGTCCTCGTAGGCGTCGCAGGGATTGCTGGTTGAGCAGTCCTGCGTGGCGAGAACATCAGGCGAGCCCGGACCCGATTCATTGCCATTGGGGTCGAAAGCGTAAATGTCCATGTCCGTCCCGACCGTCGGATCGGGATGCCAGGTGTAATGGATCAGCAGGGTAACTTGGGTGTTGGGATTGCTCGCATAGAAATTCGACGGCAATCCCATGGTCAGGTCGTAATTGTCACAGAACCCTGCCGGGCAAGTCTGCTCAAGGCCGGTCCCGGCGACGGGAGAGCTCTGCGCCACGGGGGCAAAGTCCCACGACGTTTGGGGCTGAGCCTGTGTAACCTGCCCGCTGGACGGCGTTGCCGCTCGCACGACGTGGCTGGCCTCCGCAAAGACAAGCAGAAGCGACACTGCTGCAAGGAGCCGAAGAAGTCTGAGTAATCGTCGATCCCCCATCAGATGCATGGTTCTCTCCCTCCTGGTGAACGTCTCCAGATCGGAGCAATCGGGCGCATTACAGCAAGTTCCATGCCAGAGAAATATCATGAAGAGGCCTATGCGTCAGATCGTCATGCCACCCGAGACCAGATACGCGAAGAGCAGCGGCGTCAACATTGCCTATCAGGTGATCGGCGATGGTCCCATCGACCTCGTGTTCGTCGCGGGTTGGGTGTCGCACCCGGACTACTTCTAGTCCGGTCGCTCTGGCCAGACGGGCCCCGAGCGTGGCCACGGACGAGCGGTTCCGGCAGTGGTGGGCGACGTACCTGCGCATGAGTGCGAGCCCTGGAGCGGCGCTGGCGTTGACCCGGATGAACTTCGAGATCGACATTCGCCATCTCTTGTCTGCCATCCGCGTGCCGACGCTGATCATGCACCGTACGGACGTCATGGCGATTCGGGTCGAGGGAAGCAGGTACGCGGATTGCAGCTTCCACTCCGTCCGTCGCTCGCGCTCGGATGCGCATGGCGGCGGCGTCCTCGACTGCAGTGCGCTCGACTCTGACGTACTACATACCGAAAGATACATACCGGTTTACATAGTTCCCAGGATGTCAGGCGCGGGACAGCATAGTAGACCTGCCGGTAAGATGAGAAGGTCGGCCGGATCAGAAGCTGAGGTTCAAGCGATGAAGTTCGTGCAGATCATCGAGTTCAAGACCAGCCGAATTGACGAGTTCAACGACGTGCTCGACGCTGCGATAGCAAAGTCTGCAGGTCGCACGCCGCATCGGGTGGTGCACACCAAGGACCGGGATGCGGAGCAGCCTCTGAGGACATAATGTGGGCCAGCACGAAGGTCGCAGTAGCCAGCCAGAAGGTCGAGGTAGAGAGAAGAGGTGTGAGATGGCAATGACCGATACCAAGGTGACATGGCGGATCAGGGGAGAGGAAGTGGGGAGCTGCAAGTGCGCCTGGGGCTGCCCCTGCCAGTTCAACGCCCTCCCCACTGACGGTCGCTGCGAGGCGCTTGTGGCGTGGGAGATCCGGGACGGGCATTACGGGGACACACGGCTTGATGGCGTGCGGTTTGCGCGGATCTACAGCTGGCCCGGATCAATCCCAGAGGGGAATGGCACCCGGCGGCTGGTGATGGACGAGCGGACGACGCCCGAGCAACGGGAGGCGCTAATCGCACTGGAGAGCGGGGAGCAAGGCCATCCCTACTTCGAGATCTTCGCGGCGGTGTGTCCCAACGTGGTTGAGCCGGTCGTGGCGCCTATCGAGCTGGAGGTCGACCGGGAGCGGCGGCAGGCCAGAGTCCGCATTCCCGGCATCGGCGAGATCGGGATCGAGCCCATCAAGAACCCGGTCACGGGCGAGGAGCACCGCGCGCGGATCGACCTGCCCAACGGCTTCGAGTACAAGCAGGCGGAGATGGCCAATTCGGTCGCCTGGAAGGTGACGGCCGGCGCTGCACTGGTGATGGAGCACGAGAACACCTACGCGCAGCTCTCCCCCTTTGACTGGAGCAGCGACGGCACCAGCCGCTGAGTGGATTCCGTGACAGGGAGAGCGAGGACCGTGCACCCGTGCTGTTACCCCGGTCGTCGTGCTCTTCCGCACGGTGCGGCGAGGACGGGTGGCTCAAGGAAACCTGGCCATCCCGACCGGCGTCTTTGTGAGCGGGTATCTCGCCGTGTGGCTAGGTGCTGCGCCGCCAGATCTTGCCATTGTCCGCGGCGCATTACGCCGCTCGGATGCGGGCAGCTGCCTTCCTCGAGCGTGACCACGGACCGGGAGACATCGTAGCGTGGATCACGTGAGAGCTTGCTCACCCCGAGCGTGGACGAGAAAGGGAACACTGGTGGGCCCAGCAGGATTCGAACCTGCGACCAGCGGATTATGAGTCCGTTGCGCTGCCGCTGCGCCATGGGCCCGTGCTCCAGACGATTATAGAAGAGTCCCAACGCCCGAGCGCAGCCGGGTTACTTTCGTTTCTTCTTCTTCGGCGGCACCGGCGGAGCGGGAGGTGCGCCGGCGCTTATGCGCTTACACCCGGTCAACGTCAACGGCGCTTTGAGCGCTTGGGCACTTCCAGTGGCATACACGAAGAGTGTCGCCGGCCCGCACAATGGGACCACCGGCAGCTTGAATTTAATCCGCAAATCGCCATGAGCGCTCGATTTTGCCAGAGTGGGAATGAACGTTTTCCACGGCGACCGGGCCGTATTGGGCACACTCAGGATGAGGCTAAAGTAGGTCTTGGCCGGAAGGCGAGTGCCGATCAACGTAACCGTCTTGCCGATGGCCACTCTGTCGGGCGTAATGCGAACCGAGCCACGAAGCCCGGCTTTGGCCATAGCAGGAGTCGTCGCCAACACGGCGATCCCCACAAGGATGCCAAGCGCCAGGAAAGCGTGTCGCCGCATCAATTTTCAGATCCTTTAGCCCAAACTGAGGTGGGCCGCGGGGCAGTATCACCTACCCGAGAAGTGTTGGAGCGGGCACGCGGAATCGAACCGCGACCTGCTGCTTGGAAGGCAGCTATTCTACCGTTAAACCATGCCCGCCGGTAGCCGATTCGAACAGCCGCGCTAGTCTATCGCATTGGCTCACTCACAGGCCACCTTCGGACATGTTAGCCAGAATTCTTCGTAGGCCTCGCGCTCCGTTGCCGGCGGGTACCCTCTGGGTGTCACCCGCTGGCCGCCCGGGTGACCCCGCCGAAGGCTTGGGTGCGGCCCGCAACCAGCTGCTGCTGCTCGGCCGGCCGGGTACGTGAATAGCAGATACTGCCGGCGAAGTCGGTGTGGGCGGCCAGGATCCCCTCACCCCCGACCCAAAGCCGGCCACCCACGTTCGTGTGGGTCAGGCTCCGGAAGGACCGGCCTACATTGGATAGGGAGAGGGGCGTTCGGGAGAGAGGAACTTCGCCGGCAGTATCAGTAGTTCGGGTGAGCCACGTACCTCACGAGCTAGCTGAGCGTGCAAGAACTTTCCGGCCGATACGTAGCCCAAAGTCGAGGAACACCGTCGCAACTGCTATCGGCTAATAGCTAATAGCTGATAGCTAATGGCTAATGACTAATACCTCACAGCTCAATATCGTGTGCTCTGCTCTCGGCGATGCCTGCGCCGGTGATCTGCATAAAGCAGGCGTTCGATTTGAATTCCTCCAATGTCCTCGCGCCGAGGTAGCTCATTCCAGAGCGAAGTCCACCCGCCAGCTGAACCAGAACATCGGCAACGTCCCCCTTGAAAGGCACCATCCCCTCCACACCCTCGGGTACGACGTCGGTGAGGTCCTGCTCGCCCTCCCAACCTGGCTTCTCGCGGCGCCGGCGCTCAAGAGTTGCTCCGGCGGAAGCCATTCCCCGCGATGCCTTATACCGCCGGCCATTGCGAACCACTACCACGCCCGGGCTCTCGCGGGTACCCCCGAGCAGATTGCCTACCATCACCGTCGATGCGCCCGCCGCCAGCGCTTTGCTCACGTCTCCGCCCTGGCGAACGCCACCATCGGCGATGATTGGAATATCATAGCGATCGGCCTCGTGCACACAGTCCATCACCGCAGTCAATTGGGGCACTCCGACCCCGGTCACCTCCCGGGTGATGCATATCGATCCCGGCCCCACGCCGACCTTGACGGCATCGGCGCCTGCTTCCACGAGGTCACGTGTACCTTCGGCCGTGGCCACGTTCCCGGCGATCAGATCCACGTCGCCCAGCCGGGTCTTGATCTCCCGAATCGCTCCCAGCGCATTTTCGGAGTGTCCGTGCGCAATGTCGAGTACCAGCACGTCTAAGCCGGCCTTGATCAGCTCCGTCGCTCGCTCCAGGTAGTCGCCCGCGACGCCGATAGCCGCGCCCACCACCAGGCGGCCCTTCTCGTCCTTCGAAGACTCGGGATAGAGGGTTCGCTTGAGAATGTCGCGCAACGTAATGAGACCGGCAAGCCGGTCACTGTCGTCGACCAGCGGCAGCTTTTCCACCTTGTGTGTCTGGAGAATCTCCTCGGCCTGTGCGATGGTGGTGCCCATCGGGGCCGTGACCAGACGTTCGCGTGGCGTCATTACGTCGGCGACCAGCCGAAAGTCATCATGTACGAAGAGAATATCGCGGCTGCTTAGCAGTCCCACCAGCTTCCCCCCTTGGTCCACCACCGGCAAGCCCGTGATCTGACGCTCTTCGAGCAGCTCGCGCGCCTGTCCCACCGAGCTATGGGGCGCAATCGTATACGGATTCTCAATGACGAAGCTCTCCGATCGCTTCACCTGCCGGACCTGATTCACCTGCTGCTCGATCGAGTTAAAGCGGTGAATAATCCCGATTCCACCCCGCCGCGCCATGACGATGGCCATCTCGGCCTCCGTCACCGTATCCATGTTTGCGCTGACGATGGGAATCTGCAGGCGGATGCGTCGGGTTAGCTGCGTCGACGTGTCGACGTCCCTGCGCGAGCGAATATCGGAGTAGCGCGGCACGAGCAGCACGTCGTCGTAGGTCAGTCCCTGCCGAATGATTCCTTCCATGTGTGCTTTCCTAGGGGCTCAGCCATCCGGTTACCGGCCGAAACTGGCCGCCCTGGATCCGGTAGATTTTGAACTGTCGAGCTCCATAGTGCTGGGTAGGCGTCCAGTTGATCCTTCCGGTGAAACCCGTGTCGTAGTGTCGAAAGTCGGTATCGAGTACCTGCTGCAGCCGGCTCCGTGTCGGCGTTTTGCCGCTCAGCTTGAGCGCCAGGAAGAACAACATGGCATTGAAATACCCGTACAGTCCATAGTTCGAATACTTTTCTCCCCTGTAGCGTGAGATAGCGTTGCGATAGGCTGCCGCAACTTTGTTGTGACCGGTAAGATCGGCATAGCTGGAGACGCGCACGCCTTCACCGTTCGAGCCGGTAAGCGCTATCCACAGCGGATCACCCATCGGGTAATTCGCCAGGAATCCGTACTTCGGATTCAGCCCGGCCGCCTTTGCGAATTGAAGAAACAGGGCAGTTGGGGAGGGAGTCCCGTTGAGAATAACCAGATCGGGGCCTGCTGCGCTCAAACGGAGCGCTTGTGCAGAGAGGTTAGTATCGGTCGCCTGATAAGAGGCCTGTGCCACGAGAGATGCTCCGAGCTTCGGGAGCGTGCTCTTCAGGGCTGCAACTTGTGGCTCTCCAACGCCCACCTGATAGAGGATTGCAACCTTTCGAGCATGCAGCGTCTTGGCGCCATACTTGGCCATGACCTGGCCTTCGCGCCCGTAATCCGGTTCGGTCTGCCAGATCCAGTGCTTTCCCTGGATATCGGCGCCGCCACCGATGGGATCGAAGAAGGGAATCTGGCGCTTTTCCAGGTACGGCGCAGCCACGTTCGCATCGTCGGAACCGAACACGCCCATCACGGCGAACACCTTATCCGACTCGACGATTTTTCGTAGTCGGGGTAAGGTCTGGCTTGGATCGTAGTTGTCGGACTCCGCGACATAGTCCACGGTCCGGCCATTGATGCCTCCCTGCGCATTGATCTGCTCGATTGCCAGCCGGTATCCCCCCAGAATGGGTTTCGAGACAATCGTTCCCCTGCCTCCCTGGTCTATCACCCCGCCCAGCTTGATAGTGTGCGCGCTCACCCCCGGATCCGTTGCCAAGCGCCGCGAATCGGCCCCCAGGGCCCCCGTTCCGGCGCTCCAGGCACCCAGCAGGGCCGCCATCGCCAGACCACGGACCAGACTCTTGATCTTCATACCGGGCAAAGTATGCGTCATTTCAACTATACGCCGCAAAGGGGTTGACAAGGACCACAGCATCTTCCATGATGCGAGGCGAGCCATGCAGGATCTCCTTCGCACGGTAACCTTGGGACTCGGTGCCGGCGCGCTCGACGCTATGCTCGCCTTCGGCGTCGTACTCGTCTACCGCACAACCGGCGTGCTGAATTTCGCTCAAGCGGCCACAGGCGCCTTTGCCGCGTATGCAGCCTTTGCCGTGTCTCAAGGCAGGCCGCTCTGGCTTGCGGTGATGGCCGGCTTGCTGGTTGGCGCCGGACTCGGGGCCGGGAGTTATGCCGCGGTTGGAAGACTGCAGACAAGGAACTACGCCCTCTCTGCTGCGGTGGCAACGCTTGCGGTCAGTATCCTGATCCGTCAGTTGATCAGTATCTTCTGGGGTACCACTTTCGGTCTATTCCCCGATCCTTTCCAGTCTTCGGGGGTCTCCATTGGACAGGGCATCATCAGATATTCCGTAATAGCAGCCATCGCGACCGCGGCCTTTCTGGCACTTGCCATCGGCGCCCTCCTCCGCTGGACACGCCACGGCACGATGATACGGGCGCTGGCGGATAATCCTACCGGTGCCGTCCTTTGCGGAGCCAACCCGCGGCGCCTCTTCATCGGCGTCTGGGCGGCAGGAGGAGTGCTCGGCGCCATTGCAGGAATGTATGTCGCCCAGTCCGGTCTCTCGTCCCCCTCATTCCTGGATCCATACCTCATCGGCGCATTGATTGCCGCGGTGCTCGGCGGTCTCAGAAGTCTCACCGGCACCTTCTTCGGTGCCATGGGGCTCGAGATCGCGAGAAATCTGTTTCTGTATTACGAGCCCCAACACTTCGGCTATGACCTCACGCCGTATGCCAACACGTTCGTCATGGTGGTGCTTATCGCCATTCTCGTTTTCGCGCCTCGGCGCTGGCTGGGTCACGGAGTGGAGCGACGGATATGAGGCACCTGCGCTGGCCGGTCATGCTGGTCGCAGGCGGGGCCGCGCTTGTTCTCCCAGAGTTTTTCGTGTCGGCGTATCGCCTGGGAATTCTCGCGCTGGTAGCGACGTATGCCATCGCTTCGCTCGCGCAGAACCTCCTGTCCGGATACGCCGATGTCCCATCGCTGGGAAACGTTACCTTTTTCGGCCTGTCCGCCTATGCCACCGGCTCGCTGGTGTCTCTCGGTCACGTGCCGATTGCGCTCGCGGCGTTCCTCGCAATCCTCACGGCCGGTGGACTCGGATTCGTGATCGGGCTACCGGCTTTGCGCATCTCGGGCATGCACCTGGCCATCGTCACCCTGGTCCTGGTCTTTGCCGGTCAGGAGGTGATGAGCCAATGGGATCAGCACCACAACCCAAGCGGTGTCGAAGTCTCGAGTCCTGCCTGGTTACTCCAGGAGAGGGGATTCTACGCTGCTGCCGTAGTGCTGGCTGTCATCGCCTATCTGGTGGTGTGGAACATCTTGCGTTCGCGGTCCGGGCGAGCCATCAAGGCGCTAAGCGAGAACCCCTTCGCTGCAGCCGCAATCGGCATTGATCCCACGAGATACCGGTTGCAGGTTTTCGTGGTGAGTGGGATGCTGACCGGCGCAGCCGGGATTGTCTTCTTGTATTCGACCGCTCACGTGAATCCTGCGACGTTTTCACTCGATCTCAGTCTGGCCTTCTTGACCATGATGATCCTCGGGGGTACCCGCTCGCTGGGTGGCTCCCTGCTGGGCGCGGTCGTCATCGGACTCTTGCCTCAGGTCCTGGATAGTTTCCCAACCCAGCTTGGTAATCTGCGCGTTCAGGATCTTGGCCCTGCAATATATGCGCTCCTGCTCCTTCTCACGCTTCGATTTTTTCCCGAGGGTATCTGGAACGCCATCGTCACGAGATGCGTCCTGAGACGAGAGACAACGTGAATCCCACGGACTCGAGCAATACCTGGTTTCCCGGTCGCAATTGGAGCCCTGCCCATCGCGTCACGAGCGTAGTGTTCGGCGGCCTTGGGAACCGCCTCCGCTGTATTACCACATCGCTCGTAGTGGCGCAGGAGTTAGGGTTTGATCTCGATGTTTTCTGGAGTCGTCATGAGGTGTGCGGATATACCCACTTTCTCGACCTTTTCGAGGATTGCAGCATCGCATTTGTCGCTTCGCGTCCGCGCACGCCCGTAGTGGCCACCACCCCGCTCAGGCCAAGACCGTGGTTCCGATTCAGATCAGAGCGTCGCACGTGCCTCGAGACTAGTGGCATCGATGGCACGCTGTACCTTGCACACCTTCCGCAGAAGTCATTTTGCTTGAAGACCTGGCACAACATGAAGCCGGACACCCTATCTGATGCCGCCTTTCTGAAGAGGAAGGGCGCCTTTTTGTCGAGCCTCCATCCCGTTCGCGAGATCCAGTCGCGGATCGATGCCCTGGTTGAACACTTCAGTGCAGGAACGGTTGGAGTCCACGTTCGCTCCACGGATTCCAACTTCCGTTGGCGAGATTCGGCCTGGCCGGATCTTGATCTCTACTTTGCGGAAATGCGTCGTTGCCTGGAGGAACAAGAAGAAGCGACCTTCTTCGTGTGCGCCGACGACGAGAGCGTCGTGGACGCATTTCATTCGCGGTTCGGAAAAAAGGTCCGCTCGAGCAACGAGTTGCTGGGTCTACGAGACGTGAATCGGCGGTCAAAAGAGGGACAGCTCGCCGCCGTGGTTGACCTTTTTTGCCTGGCGAAGACGCGCAAGATCATCGGCACGCGCTGCAGCACCTTCAGCTACGAAGCTGCCGCTTTGGGCGGGCTTCCCATTGTTGAGATCTCGGGCGTGCTGGCAAGCGAGTGATCAGCACAACTGCGACATGCACCGTCACTCCCGGTGCGAATCACGCGCCCAGCGCTGGGCGTCCGCTATCACGTCGTCGCCTTTGACGCGCTCAAAAGGCGTGCGACACGCGTTGCAGTAGTACTGCGCCGTCAATAGCTGCTGGCCAAAAAGCGAGAACAACTCGGTGTCCTCTGAACCACAGAAGGGACAGCGTATGCCGCGTGACTGCTCGTCCATCATGCCGGCGGCAAGCTGACGGCCGACAGGATCGGATTGATGCATGCACGGTACCGCTCGCGGAGCGCATCCGCATCGGCCGATAATACTCGCTCCTCCACGAGGGCCGGCGAGGCAAGACTAAGCATGTCGAGGGCACAGGGCAGCACCCCGGAAAATGCTGAGGTTAGCTCCTCCCTCACCGCCTGTCCTTCGGTGGCTAACCGTCTGGTCCAACCCTCGCCATGTAGCCAGTGCAGACGCTCCTCTTCGAGAATGCGCTTCGCTCGCTGCGCCAGTCCAATGAGAGTTGAGTCTTGAGCCGCATCCAGCAAGATGCTGATCGCCGTGTCGAACAGAAAGTTCGCGGCCACAAAATCCAGCCAACTTCCAAAGGGCCGGTCGAGGAAACGAGCGTTGGTAAATGTTGTGCGTGTCTCCGGCTCAACCTCGGAAGATGCGCCAGCCACATCTTTTAGCAGTGGGTAAAGGCTCCGTGCGTGTCCGATCTCATCCTGTGCCATGGCCGCCGCCGCTACTGCGGCCTCCAGCGACGGAGCCGCCGTGCACCACTCGGCATACCGACGTCCCAAGAACAGTTTGTTATCCGCCAGACCGGCGACGAGCACCTGCACCCCAGGGGTGGAGACGACCGGCTCCGTCATCCGCCGACCCCCGTCACGTCTTGATCACCGGTACGCTCTGCGCACGCGGATGAAGGACCATCTCCACCCAGGAAAATTCGTTGAAGATAGTGCGGGCGTATACCTGTGCAAGATTCGGGTCGTCCGCCGCCACCGTCCCCACGTGATAGAGTGGTTCCTCGAATTTTCGCCGCGCAAACACTTCCCACATGGTCTGGTCCTCAAAGCGATGTTCGACCGCCGGAGCTGTCATAGCGAGATCCCCCATTCGCGCAGCATCATCTTTGCGTCATCCGAGAGCCTGTCCTTCGTCCAGATCGGATGCCAAACCACCTCGATATCGACGTGTTCAACGCCCGGCCCCTCCAGCAGCCTGGAGCGCACGTCATCCAGAATCATGTCCATGCCGGGGCAGCCCATCGACGTGAAGGTGATCTTCACGTCGACTCGACCGTCAATCCTACGGAGACCGACGATGAGGCCCATGTCGACGATACTCACCGGGAGCTCCGGGTCCTGGACGTCCCTGAGCGCATTTAGCAGGCGCTCTTCAGCTTGTTCTACCGCCATCACCCACGAGCGATGAGCTGCTCGAGCCCCTTCTTGCCGCGCTGAATCGTCTCGACATACCGATCGTTCATCGGTCCTCGCTTCTTCCAGCGGACCAGCACGTCGGCCCAGGTTATCGGCCCCTCCTCCAACAGCCAGCGCTTGCCGTCTTCGTCGAACTGCGCGGGGAACGGACAGTCAAGAACGAACTTGCCCTCGCTTTCCTCGAAGTGAGCCGGCGCATTCAATCCCAGATCTTTCACCAGCGGCACCGCCGTCGCCATCCAGGTCTGGCGAAGCTCATCATTTGACTTACCCTTGAAGCCGAAGTCCAGCTGCTCGGAGTGGCGCTTGAGATCGTCAGGCAGCCCAAACCACTCGACGGTCAGCAAAAACATCCAGTCTATAGCCTGCTGCAACTGATCCCTTCCTTCGGCGCTATGGGCAATCTTGCGCATCCAGTTCTCGCCGTGTCGCAGGTGAAACGTCTCTTCCTTATCCACCTTCACCAGAGCCCGCTTCCATGGCCCGAATGTGGTGCTCTGATAAATGTCGCCCAGCAGGCAAAAACCGGCTCGATCATAGAAGCCGTTCGCCACCACCAGCTCCACCCAGCTGCTAAGCGGGACGTCGAAGGCGTAGGGATACTTGAATCGCGCCGGCTCGCGGTCGTAAATGAGCTCTTCCGTGTCCACCCCCAGATCGCGCATTAGACGGTACGCAATATGCGCGTGGCCAAGCTCGTCCTGGATAATGGCCGTGGCGGATCCGAAGGCGTTGAGCGAAGGCGCGTGCTTGCCGGCATTGTAGTAGGCAGGCGCGCTGATGAGCTCCGTATCTGCCGATACGGTCAAAATACGGATCATGCCCTCCAGGTACGAGGGACTCATCTGATCCACGCTCTCGATGAGCTTTCCCTCTCGGATGCGACCCAGGACCTCGGCGTCGCTCGCTTGCGCTGCTACCATCGCCATCAGCATCCATCTCCTTACGCTGCAATTCTACTCGCTACAATGCAGTGCGCCCGGATCTCCTCCAGCCGTCGCTAGCGGCCGTGGTGCTCAGGCCGGTAGCCCAGGTGTTCACGCCGTCAACTCCAGCTGTACTCTGGCGAGCGCCCGCACCGTAGCTCACGCCTTCAGGCCGTCAACCCGAATCTCTTCCCCGGAGGGTATTCACATCGCCGACGAGCTAGTAGTCGCCAAAGTCAAACAGGCGATTGGCCTCCTGGTAGAGTTCGACCTCCCTGTGTGGATCGTACAGTTCGGCCGCGAAACCTACGAACACCCCGAGCCCGTGCAGCGTCTCGCTGTGGGTACGACGGTCACCTGGCCGGCTGCCTTCATCATCTCGGCAGCCGGCGACTCCATCGCCATCGTCGGTACCGGTGACGTGGAAAATGTCCATGGAGTTGGGGCGTACGAAGAAGTCATCGGTTATGTCAAGGACGTCGCGCAACCACTGAGAGATGTTCTCGACCGTCTGGCGCCGGCTCGCATCGGTCTGAGCTACTCGATCAGTGATGACAGCGCCGACAACCTGGCGCATGGCATGTACCTGATGTTGCAGGCGTGTCTCCACGGCACCGCCCATGCAGATCGGCTGGTATCGGCAGACGACGTGCTCGTCGCATTGCGTGCGCGCAAGCAACCGTTGGAAATAAGCCGTATACGCGCTGCCATCGACAGCACCTTGAACGTATTCGACCGGCTCGAGGCGATCATCGCTCCCGGTATGACCGAGATCGAGCTAGCGGACGCAGTGCGAAGCATGATCCGCCAGGCGGGAGCGACCGAGGCATGGGATCCGGAGCTAGATCCGATCGTCAACCTCGGACCCGGTGCAAAGTTCGGCCACGTGGCTCCAGGGCCTACTGCACTCGAGCCGGGCATGCTGATCCATGTCGATCTGGGCATCAAGCAAGAAAGCTACTGCTCGGATCTCCAGCGCATGTGGTACCTCCTTCGCGAAGGTGAGGATGCACCTCCGTTGGATGTGTTGCAGCCGTTCGACACGGTTCTCAGCTCCCTGCAAGCCGGCTTCAACACCTTGCGGCCCGGTGTGGCAGGTTGGGAGGTCGACGCCGCTGCTCGCACCTTGATTACTCAAGCGGGTTATGACGAGCCGGAATTTGCGCTGGGACACCAGCTGGGACAGACGGCGCATGACGGTGGCTGTCTGCTGGGGCCGCGATGGCCGCGATACGGGAGCCGGCCGGAGATGAGAGTCGAAGCGGGGAACGTCTTCACCCTCGAGTACGCGCTTCCATCACCTGCCGGGACCATCGGCCTCGAGGAAGATGTCCTCGTCACTTCAACCGGCGCAGAATATCTCTCGCGGCCGCAGACAGAGCTAGTGTGCCTGCGCCGCTAACCCGAATCGTTCGGTCGTTTACCATCCCCGATCAATCCACTCTTGCAAATGCGGCCGCTCGGCACCGATGGTCGTCGACTTACCGTGACCGGGGTAAACCTTGGTCTCATCCGGCAGCACGAAAAGCTTGGTGCGGATACTGTCGATGATCTGGGTGAAGCTGCCGTCCGGGCGCTGAGTATTTCCTGGGCCCCCAGGAAAAAGCGTATCGCCGGCTATGAGAATGTCGTCGATGATGAAGGACATGCCGCCCGGGGAGTGTCCCGGCGTATGAACTGCCAAGAGCTCGCGTGATCCAAATTCGATTGTCTGATTGTCGCCAAGCTCGAAGTCTGGCGATCCTGGCAGACGAGCGGCCTCCGCAGGGTGCGCCCCGACCGGCGCGCCCGTTTCTCGACGGATCTGCTGAAGCGCCTGGACATGGTCACCATCGGCATGGGTCATGAGGATGTATTTGAGCTTTGTCCCCTCGAGTTCGCGCAGAATTCGAGGCGCATCGGTTGGAGCGTCGAACAGCACGCTCTCTTTGCTCACTGGATCAACCATGATATAGACGTTGTTGTCCATCGATCCCACCGAAAAGGCCTTTAGCTCTATGGCGGACGGCATTCTCACTGCTCCTTTCCCAACTACAATTCTGGCGATTCGCCACGCCGAGGTACACAATCCCAAGGATATTGTCTACGGTCGCTTGCCCCATTTCGGTTTGAGCCGGCTTGGCCGGCAACAGGCGGAGGCGACGGCCCGATTCCTCGACGCGCGCCCGATCAGCGCAATCTACTCCAGCCCTCTGCTCCGCGCGCGCCAGACGGCTCGCATCCTTTCAAGGTATCACCCGCGTCTCGTCCCGCGGACCGCCAGAGCCCTCGTCGAGGTGAGGACCAGCTATCAGGGTAGCCCAAATTCCATTCTCAAGCCGGGATTCAGCTTTTACGAGCCTCTGAAGGTGCCTTCGGATGAATCGATGCAGCAGGTCTTCGATCGGATGCTGCGCTTCGTGCGCTTGCTCGTTCGCCGCCACACGGGAGGGTCTGTTGTCATGGTGTCACACGCCGATCCGATCGCGATCTTGCGAGTCGGCCTCGAAGGTCTGGCCCTAACTGCCGCTAACCTGCACTCGACCGTCTATCCCGATCGCGGTTCTGTGACCCAGATCCTGATTGGGCATGACCAGGGCCTCCGCCTCTCATACTTCGAGATACATGAGTGATGTCGGGGGCACACCCGTGATCATTCTCAACTGGAACGGTTGGGATGACACCTTCGCGTGCCTTCGCTCGCTCCGCGAGCATGGCGATGGCTGTCGGCTCTGGCTCGTCGACAACGCCTCCTCCCACGATCGGCGGGCGGAGGCTGCCGCGCTGTATCCCGGTCTGCGCGCCTTTCGCTGGGATGACAATCACGGATGGGCGGGAGGATACAACAGGGCGCTGCGGATTGCCCTGCGCGAGGGCGACGAATTCGTCTATCTGCTCAACAACGATTGTCTCGTGACTCCTGGATTTCTCGAGTCCGTGGTCGAGGTCGCGCACCAGCATCCCGGTGCCGCTGCCGTCGGCAGCTATATCGCCTACGCCGCGAACCCGGCATGGCTGCAGTTCGACGGCGTGCCTCGGTTCGAGGGCGACCGCGCCGTTGCCGGCGGGCTCTCCACCAGAAGAACCGCTCGCCTGTCAGGGGCCGGAATGCTCGTCAGAATGCGGGCCGTGGCCGAGTGCGGCCTCTTCGACGAGCGTCTCTTCTGCTACTGGGAAGACACCGAATGGTGCGCCCGAGTGCGAGAAGCCGGCTGGCACCTGCTGATCGCAGGCGGATCTCTACTCCTCCACCAGAGCTACGGGAGCGACGTGAACTTCAACGCGCTCTATTACTTGCACCGGAACCGGTACCTGGTGCGGGCCCGATCCGACCTGCGATTCACAGCCTTCCGTGAGCTTCGTTATATCGGTGGCTGCCTCCGCTTCGCCGGTGAATTACGACGAACGGGAAGGACGGAGGAAGCCGAGGCGATCGTCGCCGGACTGTGGGATGGGTGGACCGGCAAGTCGGGCCGGCGGGGGAGCGATCAGCCCGCACCCGTCCTGTTCCTGTGGTCACATTCCTGGCCCGTCCTCTCCGGTTTCATCCGGCAGAAGCTGCACCACGCACGCCGGCTGGTCGCTCAAAGACGGAGGGAACTCTAACCTCGACCGAGGAGACTGAGAGCTAATGCGGCAGCTCAATCCGCTTGAACGCCTCGGCATAGCCCATGCCTTGCTGCTCACCCAGCTGTCGCGCCCGTTCCGGAACAAACTTATCGACGTCCGGCCCAACCTGGCTTGCGTGCGCTTGCAGGGCCTTCACCTTGATCTCGATGGTGTCCGATATATCGACGTAGTAGTCGGGTGCGGACGTGCCCACAACCCAGACTTCGCGGACCGCATATGGCTCCAGGCCTTGCTCCAAGAGCTCGGGAAACGTCATGCGGTCCCGGGCGCACGGGTAGACCGCTGCCAGCGTAGCTTCGCCCGCGGCCAGGTGGTCGGGGTGTTGCACGAATAGACCCATCGTCAGATCTCTGGAAGGACTTTGAGCGATCACCACATCGGGTCTATATCGTCGAATACAGGCGGTGATGGCGCGCCGTACGTCGAGCGTGGGCTGCAGCATTCCGTCGGGAAAACCAAGGAACGAGACATCCGTGACGCCGAGAACCCGGGCTGCCTCGCACTGCTCTCTTCTCCGGGTGGCTACCAACTTTTCCGCGGTCATCTCGGGATCTGAGCTGCCTTTACTGCCGTCGGTGACCACGACATAGAAGACTTCTTTGCGTTCCCTTGACCATCGAGCAACCGTGCCTGCTGTGCCAAATTCCGCGTCGTCCGGGTGGGCGAACACGACCATCCCACGCTTAATCTCATCCCACTCCATGCGTTGTCTCTATCTCCTGCTTGCGGTGTCGACCCAATATCCAGCCCACGGGGTTATTCCCCGTGGCATGGCGCGGGCTGCGCATCGACTGGCCCCTGCCGGCAGAAACGGCACTCGCGGTGTTCCGCCGCGACCGCCTCAGCCGGTACCATGAAAGAAGAGGGTAGCCGTTGACACTTGATGGTAGCAACAGTCAAGCAGAAGGAAAGCCGGTACGTGAGTCGCAGGTCGTGATGGCGCGGCAGATGATGCCCGACGATGCCAATCCGTGGGGAGATGTGCACGGCGGCGCCGTCATGAAGATGGTCGACGAAGCAGCAGGCTCCGCTGCCATTCGGCATGCACGATGTCGCGTCGCTACTGCCGCCATCGACTACATGAGCTTTCTTCATCCGGTCCATGTTGGGGACATGGTGACCGTCTGCGCGTCGGTCAACGATGTGGGACGAACGTCTATGGAGGTGGGAGTCAAGGTAGAGACCGAGAATATGCTGACAGGAGAGCGCAATCACACGTCCTCTGCCTACGTTGTGATGGTTGCGCTGGACGACCAGGGGCGTCCGAAGTCAGTTCCGCCGATCATCGCAGAGACGCCTGACGAGAAGCGCAGGATGGCCGCGGCCAAGATACGCCGTGCTCAACGCAAGCGATTGGAGGCGGAGCTCAAACGCAGCGCGGACGAGCTGGGCACCCCCGCGCCCGTCGCTTCTGAATTGGTGCACGTGCCGTCGGAATGAGCCAGAAAGCCGCTCCCCGCCCAACCGACTCCGACCTCCAGGATAACGATGCGCCGGTGCGAGCCACTGCGCCAAGCCGGAACGTGCCGGAAGCGGACTTCGAGGCCGCGGCCCGTTCCAACGAGCTCAAGAGCGGAAAGGCTGCGCTCGCCACGCCGGCGTCCGAGCAAGAAACGGTGGTTGTCATCGACCTCGGATCGCAGTACAGTCGGCTGATCGCGCGCCGCATTCGGGAGGCGAATGTCTATTGCGAGATCTTGCCGCACACTGCTTCGTGGGAAAGGTTAAGCTCGCTCCGGCCGAAGGGGTTCGTCCTTTCAGGCGGTCCCGCCAGCGTCTACGAGAAAGGCGCCCCCCGTTGCGCGCCCGAGGTGTTCACATCCGGCCTGCCGGTCATGGGCATCTGTTACGGTATGCAGCTCATGACGCTCCAGCTCGGAGGACGGGTGGCGTCCGCTGCCCGTCGGGAGTACGGGCCCGCCGAGCTGCGCGTCGGCCGGCACAATGGCGTTTTCGCCGGATTGCCGGACACCACCCAGGTATGGATGAGCCATGGTGATCGCATCGATGCCTTGCCGTCCGGCTTCCGTTCTCTCGGCTCGACCGACAACTCCCCGGTGGCCGCTATGGAAAATGGGAAGGGTGCAGTCGGTCTGCTCTTTCACCCCGAGGTCGTGCACACGATCGAGGGGAAGCGTGTTATCGCCAACTTCGTCCACGACGTCTGCGGCTGCGGCGCAACCTGGACTCCAGGCGCGTTTGTCGAGGAGAGTACTGCCGCCATCCGCGAACAGGTAGGCGACGGTCGCGTTCTCTGTGCCTTGAGCGGCGGAGTAGACAGCGCCGTAGCTGCGACACTCATTGCCCGCTCGGTGGGCGATCAGCTCACGTGCGTCTTTGTCGATAATGGTCTTCTCCGTCGGGATGAGGGCCGGCAGCTCGTCGAGACGTTCAGGAACGACCTGAAAGTCCGCCTCGTCCACGTCGACGCAACCGACAGATTTCTTTCCCGTCTGGCCGGCTTAACCGATCCAGAGGAGAAGCGCCGCGTCATCGGCGATGAATTCATTCGGGTCTTCGAAGATGAAGCGCGCAAGATCGGCAAGGTGGACTATCTAGCACAGGGAACGCTCTATCCCGACGTCATTGAAAGCACCAGTCATGACACCGCCACGGCTGCCGCGCGCATAAAGACTCATCACAACGTCGGCGGGCTTCCCAAGGATCTGAGTTTTTCGCTGGTTGAGCCATTGCGTTACCTGTTTAAGGACGAGGTTCGTCAGGTGGGCGCTGAGCTCAGTCTGCCCGACAGCATCATCTGGCGACAGCCATTCCCCGGCCCGGGCCTGGCGGTTCGAATCATCGGCGAAGTAACTCGTGAGCGTCTGGAAATACTACGCGCCGCGGACCATATCGTCGTCTCAGAGGTGAAGTCGGCAGGACTGTATCGAGACCTGTGGCAATCCTTCGCCGTACTTACTCCTCTACAGAGCGTCGGGGTCATGGGAGACTACCGCACCTATGGATACGTCGTTGCAGTTCGCGCCGTTACCAGCGAGGACGCCATGACGGCCGATTGGGCGCGACTTCCGTACGATGTTCTTGCCAGGATCTCGAACCGGATCGTCAACGAGATACCCGCCGTGAACCGGGTAGTCTACGACGTCAGCTCAAAGCCACCCGCGACCATCGAGTGGGAGTGATCCGCCATCATAGAGAAATACACGCGCCCGGAGATGGGCCGTATCTGGTCGCAGCAACACAAGTACCAATGCTGGCTGCGTGTCGAGATCGCCGTGGCCGAGGCCTGGGCGGCGGAGGGGCGAATCCCGCGCGAGGCCTTGCCCGCAATTCGTGCAGCCACATTCGATATGCGACGCATAGCCGAGATCGAAGCGGAGACGGAGCACGACGTCATCGCGTTTTTGCGAAACCTTGCTGAGACGGTGGGGGATCCGGCACGCTGGATCCACCTCGGCCTCACCAGCTCGGACGTGGTCGACACTGCTCTGGCATTGCAGCTGGTCGAATCGGTCGACCTGCTGCTGCACGACGCGGACACCTTGCAATTGGTACTGGGCGAGCGGGCTCAGGAGCACCGCTACACAGTGATGATGGGGAGGACCCATAACGTTCACGCCGAGCCGATCACCTTCGGCCACAAGCTGGCCGTGTGGTACGCCGAGATTGGTCGCCACCGAGAGCGTTTGCAGCGCGTGCGAAAGGAAATCGCCGTTGCGAAGATCGCCGGAGCAGTGGGTACGCATGCCAGTGTGCCACCTACCATCGAGGAACGCGTCGCCGAGTATTTGGAGCTCGAGCCGGAGCCGGCAGCCACTCAGGTGGTGCAGCGTGATCGGCACGCGTCCTATGTCCTCGCGCTGGCGCTCCTGGCATCATCGCTCGACAAGATGGCAACAGAGATTCGTAACCTCCAGCACACCGAGATTCTCGAAGTAGAAGAGCCGTTCCGGCACGGTCAGCAGGGCTCGAGCGCCATGCCACACAAGCGCAATCCCATCCTCAGTGAACGGATCAGCGGACTGGCGCGCGTGATCAGGGGTTATGTCGTGCCCGCGCTCGAGAACGTCGTGCTGTGGCACGAGAGGGACATCAGCAACTCGTCGGTAGAGCGCGTGATCATACCCGACGCCTCAACGCTGGCGGACTACATGCTCGCCACCTTCACCGCCGTGGTCAAGGGGTTGGTTGTGCGGCGCGACCGGATGGCTCGGAACCTCGAGTCCTCCCACCAGCTCTTCTTTTCAGAGAAGGTACTGACTGCTCTGGTTGAGCGCGGCATGAGCCGAACGGATGCCTACGAGCTGGTGCAACGAAACGCCATGGAATCGTGGCGCACCGGTGAGCCGCTTCGAAAGCTCCTCGATCGCGATCCGGCAGTCACTGCTCGACTGTCTCCGGCGGACCTGGACGAAATGTTTCAGATCGCAGACTTTCTCCTGCACATCGACACCGCATTCCACCGGTTGGGACTTGATGTCCCTGAGGCCGTGACCACTATCTCACCCTGATCCAAAGCGCCACCACCGCGCTCGAAAGAAGAACCCTCAACGGAAGCACGCCGAGGCTAGCCCGCGTGCTCCGTCCGTCCTGATGACTGCATCGTCGCCGCCAGACCGCATAGTAGCCAGAAAATTACAAATATGGCCTGCTTCGTCAGGAAAAAGTCGACCAGCTCATGACCGAGAAGGGCAGCCGCCGCGCCAATCACCGCCAGCTCCCAGCTACTCCCTACCTCCCCTCTCACCACACGCCGCAGCAATGGCCACCAAAGCACAGCAAGCAGCGAGGCGAAGAGCACGCCGCCGATCAATCCCCAGTCGGCCAGCATCTCTAACGCAAGATTGTGCGCGTGAGGTGGTGGTTTACTCGACCGCGTGGCCGGATCCGATGCCGCAAACTCCGCGAAGTTCATCCGAACGCCTTGCGGTCCCACACCGAACAGCGGCCGCCTCTCGATCATCCCGGCGGCCAGCGCCCAGATTTGGCTGCGGTCAAGTGCCGGGGCAGTGGGCAAATCTGATATATCGGGCGAAGGTAACCGTCCGATTGAACCCGATCCGCCTCCGCGCGTTGCCGGCTCGAACACGCGAACCGGCGATGCAGCGTAATCCCCGGTTTTCGGACCGAACCAGGTGGTTCCCTTCCATACCATGTCCCAGATCAACAAATATTTGCCGCCGGCGCTTGGTGCCTTCACTCTGGCCTTTACGATCTCTCGAGCGCCAGGTCGAACATCCCTGGAGAGCCAGGTGATGTTGTTTGCGAAACGCAGAACCTTCCACGAGGGATAAAGCCAGTGATAGCTCAGGCCGTACGTGAGAGGGCTCGAAGCGTTCCACGTTAGCGGGCTTCGGTTTTCGACGGTGACCGGAACGGTGCGCTCCTTGCCCGCGGCCATGGTTGTCGGAACGGTGCTGACATAAGCCACCTGGTACCAGGCTCGGTCGTTCTGCGTCGAGAGTCGAAGCAGCTGAAGGGAAGAAGTAGAGACGGCGAAAAATACCAGCACCAATGCCAGGTTGGCCGCCACGACGCATGGGGCACGCCAGGCGGCCGCGGTGCGCCAGCGCCATCGCCGCCAACCCGCCACGGCCATCGCCAGTCCGGCGGCCCCTAATCCCAGGTACGCCCCTCTGCTGTACGTGAGCACCAGAGCGATGAGGAGAACGTCGACGGCGGCCAGCCAGGCGGCGAACGCAATCCATTGTCGTGATCTCCGGCCTAATGCGATTGCCAGCGACATTGGGCCGGTAGGCACCGCCGTAGGGGCATCCCATTGTGGGTGCCCTCCCGGCCCGCCTTGCCGTCCCTCGCCCGAGCATTCTGATCGCCGCTCCAGGCCGCCGATGAGCCCGGCAATGGCGAAAGCAAGCGCCAGCTCGAAGTACATTGCTGCTACGTTGGCGCTGCTAAACGTGGCGCTCAGCCGCAGAAAAGGGCCCATGGTCGATGGCCCAAACTTGAAGAGGAGAAGGCGCTGGTCGAACGGCGATCCCACCAGCACTTCGATAAGCCCGACTGTTCCCGCGGCGATGGCACCGCCGACGATTGCCATCCCGAGCTGATGAACCTTCGACTCGGTATCATTCGCCAGCCAGATTGGCAGCGCCAGCCAGAGTAATGCTCCCGTAACCACTCCAACGAACCACGACAGACCTTGCGCCGAGACGTGGGCCAGCACTGTCGAAACAGCCGAGCTGACAAGAAAAGCGAAAACCAGCGCGAGCGGTACCCGCCGTCGAGAAAAATACTCGGCCGCATCCGGAGAGCCCCGGAGCGCATCTATGGCGAGGCTCAGAACCGTCACCAGCGCAACGCCAGCGACGGCGAGAAGTAGCACGGTGAGATTCGTGACCGTCAGGTACCCGGTCCAGAGAATCGGCCGCCGCTCCATGTCGAAAGGGAGCACAAACGCCAAAACAACGAGACCCCGATACCCGATGTCACGGCTCCAACCCACTGCATTGGCGATGCCATCGCGAGCGGCTGCCGTGTCAGGTTGGAGAACGGAAACGGGTGCGGTCTGACCTCGAGCCATTGCCAGATAGTAAACTACCCCAAGAGGCAAAAGGAAAAACGGCATGTGATCGCGCGCCGCGCGCCCATTTTGGACCGGCTGACGACTCGGCCATCAGACAGAGGAAACTTTTGGCCGGCGCGGGTGCAACGCCTATGGCCTCTGCTCTTACCCGTTCCAACCGTGGTGCTCGCCGCGTGGGTGATCACCGCCTGGAAGTTCAACGGGCTCTATGGCCAGGATCCGTTCGCCTACTACGACTACGCCGTCGGCCCGCTACGTCACACGCTTCTCGAAGGCGCGCCGCTTCCCGCGATGTTCTGGCCATTGGGCTATCCTATCCTCGTCACGTTCTCGTCGCTCGTACTCGGCCCCGTGACGGCCGCGGGCCAGATAGTGAATCTGCTCGCGGACGCCTCCGCCGTCTGCCTCACCTATTTGCTGGGGCGCGATATCTTGGTGCAGGCGGGGGCTGATCCGCGGCTGGCGCGTCGTGCTGGCGCGCTTGGTGCCCTGCTGCTCGGCGTGACGGGAAGGCTGCTCGAGTCCAGCGTGCTCATCATGGCCGACTCCGTTGCCCTGGCGACAGCACTCCTGTCGGCCTGGGCGCTCGTGCGTTGGTCCGCGAAGCCTGAGACCGGCTTTGCCCGGAAGCCTGAGACCGGCTTTGCCCGGAAGTCTGAGACCGGCTTTGCCGGCGGTGAGGAAGAGAACCGTTCACACCCGGGCTGGCTCGTCCTGTCCGGAACCGCATTTGCCTGGTCGGTCGTAACGCGGTGGGGGCAGGGCATTCTGGTATTTGCCTGGCTTGCCTGGATTGTCGCAACGCTTCATGGACGGTGGACTCGACATTGGCGGTCAGTACCGTATGCCCTAGTGCCCGCGGCCGTAGTTCTCGGCGTGCAGCTCTTGCTCGTCTTTACAGTGCGTCCGGAGGCGGATCTTGGTCGGTTGCCCTTCGCAGGTGATCTCGCTCTGCTCAATGGCAGTGGCAGCGGCTGGTCACTGCTCCATCTGTTTCAGAACAGCTTCGTAAGCGCCGATGGGGTTCAGCGATACCCGTGGTCGAATGCGCTGTTCTACGCCACAGGCGCCTTCCGCACAGAATATCTGACCACGCTCTTCTTGCCGGCTACTCTGCTGGGTCTCGTGGTCGCGGCCCTGAGCTACCGCCGTGCACTCCTCCTCCTGCTGTCATGGCCGGCTCTCCTCCTCCTGTTCGATGCAGGACTCGACGAACAGAACCCGCGTTTCATCCTGATGGCCCTACCACCCATTGCCACCCTAGCCGGCCTGGGACTCGCCGCTTTGTGGCACCGCCTCCCGCCCCGCTGGTATCCCGCCGGTGCCGGGCTGGTCGCCGCGGGCCTTCTGGTGGTCGCCTTGAATGGCCTGAGCGGGGTCGCCACGGTGAACAGCTACCGAAACGGCGACCTGCAGGTCGCCTCCTGGACTGCCGCGCACGCGCCGGCCAGGGCAACCGTCCTGAGCTTTGGAATCACACTGACGTTGCAGCACGCAACGCATCTGCGGGTGCTGGAGCTGTCCGTCATGTCCGTGTACGACCTGAAGCGACTGATAGCCCACCGGCGCCCCTTCTATGTACTTGTCCCCATAACGGCGATGAATGGGCAGTTCGCGCAGCGGTCGCCCGGCATCGATTATCGCTTCCTGCGCAGCGGTCCAGGCGCAGTTCAGGTCGGCGCGCTTCACGGCTACAGCCTTCTGCGCCTGGAATCGTCATGAATCCCTGCCTGTATCCGACCCCACGCTCAGGCCGCCACGCGTGGCTCCGAGATCGCTTATTGCTATGAAGGTCGGCCTGATCGTACCAGGATTCAGTTCCGACGCCGCCGATTGGGGTGTTCCCGTGCTCGTCGATGTGATCCGTGAACTGAGTCAGCGGGTCGAGCTTCATGTATTTGCGTTGCGCTATCCCCACCGGCACGACCAGTATCGTCTCCACGGAGCGGAGGTACATGCTCTCGGCGGCGGCACATTGCGCGGCTTTCGCCGCGCTGCTTTACTTGCAGCGGCCTGCGCCGGCGTCATACGGGAGCACCGCCGCCGGCCCTTTGCTGCGCTACACGGCCTGTGGGCAGATGAGCCGGGCTTCGTGGCCGTCGCGGCAGGCCGGTTTCTCCGCATCCCGGCGATCGTGAGCGTCATGGGCGGTGAGCTCGTCAGCATGCCCAATATTGGCTACGGCGGTCATCTGGCCTGGTCCAACCGCGTGCTATCCGCTGTCGCCCTCCATGGCGCGGCTTGCGTAACCGCCGGCAGTACGCAGCCGGCCGAGCTCGCTCGTTGCACGTTGCGGCCCTCTCGGCGATCACGCATCGGCAGACTGGTTTGGGGCATCGATCCCCGCCTGTTCGAGATCCGCGGCAAGTCGCTCGACCTTGCCGGTGAGGTCCGCGTGCTGCACGTCGGCTCGCTCGTTCCAATCAAGGACCAGGTGACTTTGCTGCGGGCTATCGCCAGGGTCAAGGAGTCAGAGGCCGGCGTCCATCTCCACATCGTCGGCGACGGACCGCTTCGCCCCCAGCTTTCTGATCAGGCGCGCACGCTTGGACTGACTACCTGCGTAACCTTCCACGGTCACGTCGATCGCCGTGGGCTGGCGGCCTACTACCGGGCTGCGCACGTGCTTGCCGTGACCTCCCGTTACGAAGCCCAGCTGGTTGTCGCGCTCGAAGCGGCAGTCTGTGGCACGCCGATCGTGGGTACAGCCGTCGGATTGGTTGCCGATCTCGCGCCCCAGGCGGCAACGGCGGTGCCTGTTGGAGATGATGGCTGTTTAGCAGAGGCGATTCGCGACGCGGTGCGAGCAGACACGGGACCCGCGCTCGCGACGGCAGCACGCCGGATTGTCGTATCAGACTATCTGGCGGCTCATACAGCGGATGGACTCCTGTCCATCTACCGGCATGCGGCGACGCCCGAGATGGCACATGGCAGTGACTAGGTGCCAGAGGGCTTGCGCTCGGAGAATAGAATGCATCGCGCACGCCCTGAAGATTCTCCTTGACAATCGCCCGGGCCGCCCCTGACAGGGATAGCTATTAGGATGTAGGGGCAGCCCCGGGTACCCTCCGGGAGTGGTGCCCTCCCGGCCACCCACAACATGTCGATTGGAACAACCTCAAACCTACCCCTCTCAGCGGCCCTGGAGGGGAGGCCCGGGCACCCTGCCGAAGGCTTGGCGGGTACCCTCTGGGTGCCTCTGGGTGTCCCTCCCGCCTAAACCGAGCGGCCCGCGTGCTGCCTGTGCTCCAAGACTTCAGATCGTCGCTCCAGGACTGCCCAGCTCGCGACAGTGTTCTAAATGGTCCACACTTGAATGGAATCGCCGTGCACACGCACGCTGATCGCCGGTAAAGGCGGGAGCGTCAGCCGAAACTGGTTTGCGCCCAGCCGCTGCCGGCCGTTCAGACCAAATTCGGCCCCATGACAGGGGCACACAAACGACTGCTCTCGCCGGTCGAAACCAAGCGAACACCCCATATGCGTGCAGAGCCGTGAGAGCGCATGATACCTGCCTCCCCGGTTGAACAAAAAGCCCTCCACGGCGCCGGCTGTGAAGGGCCGGATGACGCCGTTAGGTACCTCTGCTGCGCTTGCTACATCGACCCACTCGCCCCGCTCGGGCTCGACCAGCGACGTCGGCTCCGTCGACGAGCTCTTCCCCAGGCGATCGAGGCCAATACCGGCCAGAACGCCGGCAGCCAGGACGCCCAGCGTCGACAGGAGAGCGATGCGCCGCGACACCCGAGCATTGGATGGCAACTCTTCGCCATGAGCCTGATCGACGACGTGCGTGCCGGCTGAATGTGACCGGCTGTCTCGGAGCGGCCAGATCATCCGCGGCATCAGCTGCTACCTCTCGCCGACCCGGCGCCCGCAGTCGGGGAGCACACTGCGAGCGACGCTGGATCTCATCGGATGTTAGATCGCTGCAAGAATCATTCCGTTCTGTCGCCGGCCGGCGCTCTCGCCTGGGCTAAGCCTGTGTCTAGGCGCAGGGCGACAGTCGCCTCGGCGTACTGGCTGCGATGGCGGAGTCGGGTTCTTATGGGGCGGGGCCAGCGTAACGGATCATTATGGGTGCGGCGCCATAGCGCACGCCCCCACAGTAACGTCTAGTACGTGAACGTCGCGGCCTACCCTTCTGTGACACGCCGTGCAATCACGGCGCACGACTGCCGCGCTGGATTAGAGCCGGACTCGGATGCCAAATGTGTTAATGGCACCGCAGATTTGTGGCATCCGTGACACGGCGGATCGCGTGGGGACCTCAGTCGCCTTCGCATGCTCTCCCTTAGAGGCAGCGCTATTGGACGGCTCGCATCCGGCCACTCAGGGTTGCAGCGACGGTATCGCGTGCAGCATGCGATCTGCAACGCCGACTTTCCGATTCGTATCTCAGCTGCTGCTCATCCATACCCATCGCCTCGTGCCGACTCAGTTCAGTCTACACCCTGTCAGACGCACCGGGTTCGCCACAGAGTGCACAGAAGCAGCTACTATTGACCGAGGGTCTGACCGAGCGAGTGCTGCGGATGATCGGATTCCCGGTCAGCACGTTCGGATCAATGATGATGCGGTCCCGCCACTGGCGAGACAGATGGAGCTGCTGATACCGGGTGATGTCAGCGGTCCTGATCTGGGGATTCGGCGCCGCGCAGAGAATGCAATCTGCTCTCACGGCCGCCGCGCTGTAATGAGGGAGATAGGAAGCACTGCTCCGAGATCGAGGCGCTCGACAGCCTCGTAGCCGGTGTCCCGCAGCCAGCCGGCGTAGGTCGAGAAGGGGTAAATCCGGCCTCCCTCCGTCCGCCAGAGCAAGCCCAGACCGTACAGGACCACCGAGCGCGGGCCGTCGAGCCGCTCATTGGGCAGGGCATCGAGGATCGCCACTGTCCCACCGGGACGGAGAGCGTCGACGAGACGGCGGAGCAGGCGGCGATTGGCGATCTCGTCAAAGAGATGGCAAAGATTGCCGGCGATCGCCAGATCATAGGCAGCGCGACCGAAATTGACGTCGAATAGATCGCCACCGACGTAGCTGACCTGCTTCTCGCAGCCGGAGGCGGCAACCGCTCGGCGGGTGCACTCGAGCACGGCCGGAAAGTCCACCGCGGTCACCCGACAGTCGGGATCGCGCCGGGCCAGTGCCAGACTCCAGGGCGCCGCGCCGGCACCGATGTCCAGGACCCGGAGTCCGGGTACCCGGCCATCCTGCCCAGAGGGCGCCCGGGCCGGGCTACGATGAGTGTCGCTCAGATGTTCGGCCGCGAGCTCTGCGGCGTCTGCGAACCAGGTGCCGAGACGGGGCACGACCGTCGGATAGATAGCCGCGGCGCCTTCCGGTCTATCTGCTGCGATCACCGGCCGGGAGTCGCGAATGACCTCAGGGAGCCGGCTCCACAGATCCAGCATTGTGGTGAGACCGGTCAGGTCAGGCCCAGTTGCGCGGTAGGAGCCATCGCCGGCGGCTTCGACGATGCCCAGGCCGGCCAGGGCGGCCAGGAGCAGGCGGGCGCCGCGCTCGTCGATCGCACAGTCCCGAGCAAGGCCGGCCGGGTCGGCGGGTTCGGAGCTGAGTCGTTGGAGCACTCCCAGCCGATCGGCTGCGGTGAGGGCGGCGGAGGTGGCTAGGGCCTCCTGGAGGAAGCCGAGCTGCTCGACTGTCAGGTCGCCTGGAGGGCTGAGGGAAGCGGTCATGGCTGCACCTCGACGACGCCCGTGGTCCCGTCCACCGTCACCACTGTGCCATCGGCTAGGCGACTCGTCGCGTCCCCGGTGCCGACCACAGCCGGGAGACCATACTCGCGGGCGACGAGCGAGGCGTGACCCGCAGGGCTGCCGGTGTCGGTCACGACAGCCACGGCCCGCGTGAAGAGTGGCGTCCAGGCCGGTGTCGTCACCGGTGCCACCAGCACATCTCCGGGCCGGAACCGGTCGAACTCCTGCGGGCTCCGGATCACCCGCACCGGTCCGGTTGCGCGGCCATGGCTGGCCGGGAAGCCGCGCAGCCCACTCTCTGCCGCTCCCGCTTCCGGTCGGAAGGCACGCTCCATCCCTTCCCACATCTTTCTCACCATCGGGGTCATCTCGCCGATCATGAGTGGCGGCGTCAAACGGCGCTGGAACTCCCATCGCCGGCGTCGCTCCGCCACCAGCGGTACCAGATGGCGCACCGTATCCGGAGCAAGCGCTTCAAGCAGCTCTTCGCGTTGCAAGAAGAACACGTCTTCCGCTGCCCCGAGGACATCACGCTCCGCCAGCGCCGCTCCTAGCCGGAGCGCGGCGCGCCGCATGACCGGCCAGGCGAGGGAGAAATCGCGGATCTGCTCCTCCCGGATTGACGCGAAGCGCTGCGTGGTGGCCAGCAGCCGCTCGAACTGGGCGAGCGCCTTCGGACTGGCGGCAAGTGCCGTTCGAGCTTCCGCTTCCGCCTGCCGGCGTTCGGCCACGACCCGCGGCCGTCGGGCATCGATCTCGGCCCCGTCGATCACTGAGCCGGAGCCGCACTCGCCAAGCGTCGGATGGAACCAGTCGAGCGATGCGACGGCATAGTCGGGAGCGGCGAGCGTCACATCGGTCAGCCCACCGAGGAGACGCAGGTAGCCGCCGGCCATGCGCGAGGCGAGATGTTCGTGGTAGAAGGTCACCAGGGGAATCTCCGCCTTCCAGGCGAACCCGGCGACGAGGGTGACCGAGGTGAAGTAGTCACCTGCCACCGCCGCCAGGTCCTCGATCAAGTAGACCAGCTCGACCGGCGCCAGTCGCTCCACCTTGCAGGCGGCTTGATCGACCATCTGTCGGTAGCGTGGGAGGAGCTGGCCGCGCCACTCGCGCACGAAGATCTCCACCCCGAACTTGGCGGTGGCCGGGTTCATCATAGCCACGCGCCGGGGGTGAACCAGTGCCTTCGGAAGCACACAACGCAGCATCATCCAGAGCATCCCGGCCCCGCTCGAGGGCAGGAAATTCAGGGAGGCGAAGTACCAGCCGTGCACGACCACGCTTGGCGGCTCAGGAGCGGGCACACCCGCAATCCGTCGGTAATTGGTGTATAGCCGCGCCTCCAGCCGGGCCAGTAGCCAGCTCTCGAAGAGCGGCGTTATCGGATCGCCGAGCCACTCTCCGATCCGAAGGTGGCGGGCGAAGGCGCCTGCGAATGGAGCCTCCCACTCGACCCGTTCCGGCAACGCGGTGATCGGCCGGGCCTGGAGAAGGAAGAGGTCGTTCCCGGTGAGTGCCCATTCGATGTCTTGAGGGGCACCGCCGAAGTGGGCCTCCACAGCTCGTGCTAGCTCCGCTACCGTCAAGGCTTGACTCGCATGGATGGCGCCTTCCGGCGCCGCTCGGCAGATCGCCTCCTGGCCCAGGATGACCCAGTCATCCGGCCGGGCCTCGCCGGACACGAGGCGCTCGCCCAACCCGCCGACGGCACTCACGACGATCTCGGTGCGCTCTCCCGTCACCGGGTTGGCGGTGAAGGCCACGCCCGCGGCCTCGGCCAGAACCAGGCGCTGGATCAGCACCGCCATGCGCCCCACACCTAGGTCCCGCGCTTGCTGGTAGGCGGTCACCCGTGAGCTGAAGGCTGAGGCCCAGCACTGCTTCACTGCCGCCAGCAGTGCGTCCGCGCCGCGCACGCCCAGAACCGTGTCGTACTGGCCGGCGAACGAGGCATCGGCCAGATCCTCGGCAACGCCCGAGGAGCGGACGGCCAGCGGACCATCGCCGAGCGAGGCAGCTGCTGCCAGGACCGCGTCGGCAACGTCCGGTGGCATGGCCGCTGCGTTGATCGCTTCCGGCGTGCTCTGCGGACCGAGGCCATCCGCCTCGAGGAATCGGTCGAAGGCGGCGGTGGTCACGACAAATCCCTTAGGCACCGGGAAACCGGCGCGGGTCAGGTCGGCAAGAGTCGCAGCCTTAGTGCCGATCCTGTCGAGGTCGGCGGAACTCAACTCCTCAAGTGGCGCGAGATACCTGGCACTCGATTCCGTCATGGTAGTCATAGATTATCGTTCACCTTCCTCACCGACGAGGGCGGCTGGCAGTCTGAGGTTGATGGTGAAGGTGTGGGTGAGCATCCGGCCACGGCCCGCCACCCGCACCTCGAGTTGCCACCGTCCGAACATGGAAAGCACTCCTACGGCTCGGTACCCATCCCCGCTCTCCTGCGGGTACCCAGTCGCCGGTGCCCCATTGCGTACCTGCCTGGCTCAGGAGGTGGTGCCGGCTTCAGCCGCCTGGCTCGTCCGCGCCCCGGGTACGCTCGCCTCCAACCGGGCAGGTGCGCGGACATACTGCCAGATGGCGAAGAGCGTGAGGGGCACGAGCATCAACATACCGCCGATGTTGTCGCCGAGCGACTGGTCGTCGCCGATCTCGAGCACCACGCCCACAAGCTGGACCGCGATCGCCAGCAGTGCCAGCGCAATGGGAACAGGGGTGCGCTTGAAGCGGCTACTGCCAGCCAGATATCAGACGACCGCGATCAGCCCGACCCCGAGCAGGCCGAGATCGTCGATCTTGTCGGTGAATTCACCCTCGGGGATCGCATTGGACCCCATGGCGAGTCCGATGATGAAGAGAAAGGCGGTGATCATCAGGTTGTAGCCGCGGTTCAGGATCTGAGTGGCAGTCATGGTAGCTGATTCCTTCACGGTGCTGATTTGAGTAGCTTGATCCGCATTGCCATCTCAGGCTCCTTTCACCTCTGCAGCCGCGCCGGCGTAGCGCGGAGCGACGTCGCGGGCTGCGACCGGCCGGATCGCGAGTGTGATAGAGGCTGCCAGCACCCAGGCGAGGACCGCCAAGAAGAAGTGATTAGCCACATTGTTCGCAGCATCGCTGTAGAGCTTGGCCAACCCGCCGACCAGCTCAGCAGCGCCCAGCGCGAGCGCCAGGTAGCCGAAGACGCGAGGCAGAACGCGAGTGGCCAGTACGATGGCTCCCAGCGCGGACAGCCAGAAGGGGTTCGCGAACGGGTACACGTAATCGGCTGCGGTCAGCAGCGAGTAGGCCGTCCGAATCGTGGCGCCGTCTCCGACCGTGCCGGCCTGTGCAATCGTGACGACAAGCGCATCGCTTACCAGGCTCATCGCAATGACCGCGGCCCCCGCAACTTGTACGATCCGACCCAGGAACGTGCCGCCTGCGCCGGCGAAGTGCGCGATGGCGACGGCGGAGAGGATGAGCAGGATGGACCCGATTCCATCCAGCCATGCAGATGCAAAAAGGGCATTGTGGTGGCTGGCGAGGCGCATGAACTGCGACTGTGTCGCCCCTAGCGCGGGGCGTGACGGGAGAATGGCAACGTGCGCCACCAGGGCCACCACGCCGCCCACGCCGCCGAGAAGAATGAGGCGAGACATCCTGGCCGCGACCGGTTCGCTGATGGACTGACTGACTGAAGACATGGGTCATTCCTCCTTCGGATGAGATAGGTTCATCCTACGGAGCAATGCCGCCCATGAATATCCGGTAGGATACGTAATTTCATCCGCGGGGGATACGTAATTTGCACCGAGCGGATGGCTACCGCGATCAATCCGTTACAGGCAGGACACCGGCCTCGAAGGCGTAGCGCACCAGCGCCGCTCGGGAATGGATGTCGAGCCGCGCGTAGATGCGGTCCAGGTGGGTGGTCACGGTGCGGCGACTGATGAACAGCCGCTCGGCGATTTCGGCATTGGTCAAATCCTCTGCCACCAACCGGACGATCTCCAGCTCGCGCGGACTGAGCGGAGCCGCAAGTGACGGGGGGCGACGTGGGCGAGGTGGGCGTACCCCAAGCTGGTTGAGAAGGCGGCGTGTCTGCCCGATGTAGCGGCGGGCGCCCAGTCGCTCAAAGACGGCCAAGGTTTCCTGTGCCGCGGCTGCACCCCCCGCAGGATCCGTTACCGCGGCAAGCACGGCCCGTTCCAGTTGGGCGCGCGCGGTCTCGAACGGCATCTCGGCCGCTGTGAAGTGGGCGCTCGCTCGCTCGAGGCAGGCCATTGCTGCCAGCCACTGTCCGAGCGATCGGCGGGCGAGGCCCTCGACTCGACTGGCAAGCGCAGCAGTGTACACGTTGCCGCGCGGTGCCTTCACCACCAGCTCCTCGGCCCGGGAGATCGCCTGCTCCGGACTGCCGGTCGCTACCTCCGCCTCGGCGAGGAGGGCTGGGACCAGGAACTGGACGCCACCGCCCGCGCCCATCCGGCGCACACGGTCGGCAGCGGTCATGATGGCATCCTGCTTCCCTTGCTCCAGCGCCAGCATCAGCTGGACGGCGGCGACGTAGTCGAAGATGTTGCGGTCGACTGTGGCGTCGCCCCCGAAGACGCCATACGCTTCGGAGATGGCGGTGCCGGCCTCCTTCAGATTGCCCCGATGGACCTGGATCAGTGCCTGGACGCTCAAGGCACCGGCCAGCCCGCGCCGCGCTCCCAATCGCCGCGCCATCGCCACGATCTCCGCGCTCGCCCAGACGGCTTCCTCCCAGTTCCCCAAGAGCAGATCGGCCACGGCGAGGCGGATTCGAGGAAAGAGCTCCAGGGTTGCTGCGCCTAGGCGCTGCGCCAGCGCAAGGCTGGCCTCGCAGTGGTGGCGCATGGTGACGGGCTCCCCCAGGGTATAGGCGATGAGGTGCAGCTGGTCGTGCGCACGCTGGGCCAGAAAGCTCTCGCTGGCCCGCTCCGCTGCGGCCAGTGCGCAACGTGCCTCCTCGCGCGCCGCCAGGAGGTCCAGGCTCCCCATGAGCGCCGAGGCTCGCGCCAGGTGAGCTTCTGCCATCACCTTTGCCGATCCCAGCCGCTCGGCCACGCTCACAAGCACCTGTGCTGTCTCGGCGAATTGGTCGTAGTGGCCCAGGCGGCCGAGGATGATCGTGCGTGCATGGAGGAGGTCGGCCGTCTCTGCAGACGGCTCCCTCCCGGCCAGGGTCTCCAGGCCACAGTTCAGGTGTGCCTGGGCTGCATCGAAATTGCCCCGGTCCCACTCGGCCATGGCCACCAGCCGGCGGAGACGGGCTTCAGCCAGGACATCGCGTGCCTGCTGGTAGTGATCCAGCGCCTCGGTCCACACTGCGGTGGCGACGCCGCCTTCGCCGACCCGGTCCCACGCCTCGCCGAGTCGCTCCAGGAGCCATGGCAGTAGATCCATGCGCCGTCCTTCGCGAACCAGAGTCAGTGCGGCACCGAAGTGCCGCGCCGCCTGATCGTTGGCGTAGGCTGCGCTTGCTCGTTCGCCAGCCGCCAGCAGGATCGCCAGCGCCCGATCCTGGTCGACCTCCGGACCGGCCGCCTGGTAGTGGTAGGCCAGGTGCTCGAGATCGTCGGGGCGTAGCTGTTCGAGGGCACCGACAAAGGATGCATGCGCCCGGCGCCGCGCCATCACCGAGAGCTCCCCGTAGGCCACTTCCCCGATCAGCGGATGAGTCAGGCTGTAGGCTACGTCTTGTCCGCCCGGCTCCTCTTCCACAAGTCCAGCGACCCACAGACGCTGGAGCGGAGTCAGGAGCTCCTGCTCGCTCACCATGGTCATTGCCTGCAGCATGCTAAATGCCATTGCCTCACCACGCACCGCGATCAAATCAAGCACCTGCCGTTCGAGGGGCTCGAGTCGCTCCAACCGTTCGGCGATCGTGTCCCGGATGCTTGCCGGCAGGTCCGTGACGGTGGGAGAAGCGAGCGTCCAAACCCGGCCCATCTGCGTGATCTGCTCACTGTCCCTACTTGCTTGGATCAGCGCTGCGATGAAGAGCGGCACACCACCGGACCGCGCGTCCACCGCGGCCAAGAGCTCTGGGGCTACCTCGCCGCCCAGGATGCCCCGCACCAGGTCCGCTACCTCGGCCGGTGTGAGCCGAAGCACCGCCCGCTCCTCCGCAAGGCCGCTTCGACGCAGCGAGCTTATCAGCGTCCGCAGGCCGCGAGCGGCGTCGACCTCGGCCTCTCGGTACGTGCCCAGGAGGAGCAGACGCTGCCCTGCACTGCGTCGGGCGAGGTAGTGCAGCAGCTCGATCGAGGCGGTGTCGGCCCAGTGAAGATCGTCGAGGAAGAGTACGACCGGACTCTCGCGTGCAAGGCGCTCGAGCAGACGTGCCACCGCGTCGAAGAGACGGGTCTTCTCCAGAGCGGGATCCCCCAGCGCCTCGGGTTCCGACAAATGCAGGTCGGCAAAGAGCCGGCCGAGGTCGAGAAGCCCTTCCGCCAGACGGGCGCGGCGAATGGGCTCGAGGCCGCGCAGGACGGGCCCCAAAGCGTCGAGGATGAGGGCGTACGCTAGCCCACCCTCGAGCGGGTAGGCGCGGCCCTCCAGGCCGAGGAAGCCTCGCGCCCGGGCCAGTCCCAGCGCCTCATGCGCCAGCCGAGTCTTGCCGATCCCGGTTTCACCGGCCAGGAAGACCGCGCCGCCGTGACCATCGGCGGTCCGGACCAGCACATCTTCCAGCCACTGCAGTTCGGTACCACGGCCGACCAGGGGCGTTGTTGGTGCCGAGTCTGTTGTGTCCGCCGCGTGAATCATGGTGTGATCTGCTTGGCGCCTATGGACCCTTTTGATCGCCATAATCCTAAGAGGTGAGGCAGCGCACACTGGACGGGTCACCTCTTGACCCAACCAGCGCACTATTTTCCCACAGGAGAGCGCGGGGGGTAGGCGACATCTTGGTGCGCGGAGAGCCGTGGCTTCCATCGCTCATCGTCCGCGGAAATCAGCTGCGATGTGTCGAGACAGAAGGAACTGCTGACACCGGCTGATCCCAGCTGCCGTGCTCCCAAAGAAACAGGTCCCCACCCACACCACATAGCGCCGCATCACCGAAAACCTGATCACTCGCGTTCACGCCCCTCGCGGTACTCCACGGAACACTTTCGGGCATTCCGAGATCGACCATCTTGCCGCTCTTTTGCATTTAGCGAAAAACGAACAGAGCATGAGGCGTGGCTTGGGAATCGTGTCGAGCTGCACGCTCGAAACCGGGCAACGGGTGTAATTCATCGCAGAGCACGATAAGAGCAGGATGACCCTGGCCTTGCTGTCGGAATAGTGGAGAGCGAGAGCCGGTGCGATTCAACCGGCGCCGGCGGCTCCGGCACGAGCGAAGGAGGCATAGCGTGAGACGACGCGGACACAACGAGGGCACGATTGCGAAGCGAATGGATGGCTGCTGGACGGCAGCCAAATCGTTCCGAGGTGCATGTTCCGCGTCCCGCGCACAAGGAGATGAAGACGCTTACCGCAGAGCAACTCGATCGACTATTTGAGGTGACATACGGCGATCGATGGCACGCGCTGTGGGTGCTTCTTGGCACGCGAGGGTTGCGCATCGGCGAGGCCATGGGACTGCAGTGGACGGACATCGACTTTACGGCGCGCTCGCTGGTCATCCAGCGTGCCCTGCAGCGTCATCGCGGAGCCGGCTTGTGGTTCGTCGATCCCAAGAGCGCCACCAGTCGCCGAACCGTAACACTCGGCGGGACGGCATGCGCGACGCTCCGAGAGCACCGCGCGCGGCAGTATAAGGAATGGTCCTTGCCCAGGAGGGCAAAAGCCCGGAGGCAGAGCGAGCCTTTCAGGAAGCCGTGACCTTGGCAAAGCCCATGCCCTACCCCTATGGCGAGGCACGCGCCCTCTACGAGTGGGGGCGAATGCTTGCCGAGCAGCGAGAGCTCAAGCAGGCGAGACCTCGCCTGGAGGAGGCCCTCACTGTCTTCCAGCGGCTGGGTGCCCAGCCCTACATCGAGTGGACGGAGCAGGCCCTTGTGCAACTGGGTGCAGAGGTCACTTGACCGGTCAAGGGTGACCCTTCCCGCTCGAAGCGCCGATGATTACGTCCCAGCAGCAAGCGGCCGGCGCCCTGGTGGAAGAAGCAGACGTATCATGGAAGCGATAACACGGATTCTATGGCGTCACGGTCGGAGGACACGCTGTAGCATAGGAGGTCCTGGATGGCAGTTGCACCGGCGCAGCTAACGCTGGAAGAGTTTCTCAAACTCCGCGAAGAGGAGCCGCCACTGGAGTTCGCGGACGGAGTGGTCACACAGAAAGTGTCACCCAAAGCACGGCACAGCACGCTCCAGCGAGAGCTTATCAAGCGGCTTGATCGCTCCGCAGAGATCAATAGGGTGGCTCAGGTCTTCCCGGAGCTGCGTTCCAGCTTTGCCGGCGCCTCGCGTGTTCCCGACATCTCTGTGTATCGCCGGGATCGTATCCCGCTCGACGCGAACGGCCTCATCGCGGATGACTTTACTGAGCCTCCGGACGTCGCTATCGAGATCGTCTCGCCGGAACAGAGCGTGAATGCGCTGGTGCGGCGCTGCGTCTGGTATGTCGCCCACGGTGTGCAGGTAGCGCTGTTGGTCGATCCGGCCGACCAGTCGGTTCTCGCCTTTCGACCTAACCAGCAGCTGATCGCATGGCGGGCATCAGATCGGATTGACCTGGGCGAGGTGCTGCCGGACTTCGCGCTGACGGTGGACGAGCTGTTTGCGTCCTTGCGTCTGCGGTAAAGGGAAGCCTGGGGAAGATCGGATACCCGGTCGCTGAGCCAGGCTGCCAGTCCGGATGAGAATTCGAGGTTGATCCGCATCATCTCTGCATCGCTGATGCGGGAGAGCCGAAAGCCCTTCCGAGCTGTTCGGCATTTCTCATGCCCCTGGATTTTGGCTCGTGCAGGCCGAAGAGAGGAATCCCGAAGCGCATCTGCGTCGCAGCTGCGCTTCCAGCTCTTTCACACGTCACGGATCTCTCGGATGAATTGCTGCACGCGGCAGGGAAGCTAGCAACGTGTTCGCTCCATCGAGCTTATAGTCGAGGGTTGAGCGCGTCGGCGAGGCCATCCCCCAGTAGGTTGATGCCAAGGACCGCCAGGCACACTGCCAGGCCGGGGAAGGCCACTTCGCTCCAGGCCTGGAACATGTGCTCATAGCCGGAGCTGAGCAGGGTGCCCCAGTCCGCCGTCGGGGGCTGCGTCCCCACGCCCAAGTAGCTGAGCGCCGAGGCGGCCAGGATGGCGCCACCCAGGCTCAAGGTCGCCTGCACGATCAGGGGATCGAGGATGTTGGGCAGGACGTGGCGGAAGAGGATTTTGAGGTTGCCGCATCCCATGGATCGGGCGGCCGCGACGTAGTCCTGCTCTCGTAGCTTGAGCGTCGTGCCCCGGACCAGGCGGGCGTAGATGGGAATGCCCGCGATGCCCAGGGCCACGATAGTTGACTTTAAGCTAGGCCCGAGGATGGCGATCACTCCAAGAGGGAGCAGCAGGCCGGGGAGGGCTAGCTTCACATCGACCAGGCGCATGAGCAGGTCGTCGACGAGCTTGCCGGTGTAGCCGGCAATCAGGCCCAGTGGTACGCCGATCCCGAACTCGATGGCCACCACACCAAGACCAACCGGCAGGGAGATACGGCTCCCGTAGACGACCCGAGACCAGAGATCACGCCCTAAATAGTCGGTGCCGAACCAGTGGCTGCCGGAGGGAAGCTGGTTGGTCGCCAGGAAGTCATGGTAGGTCTCCGGGTCGTAGCGGGCGATGAGCGGCGCGAGCAGTGCCAGGAGGACGATGAGCAGCAGCAGGAGGAGGCCTGCCATGGCACTGGGGTTGGCCAGCAGCCTTCGTGCTGCCTGGAGGCTCCAGGACCCGGAGATCAGGCCAACTGCCTCATCGTCAGCCGGCGGGTACGCCCACTCCCCGGCAACCGGGAGGGCCTCAGTCTCGGCCAGAGGTGCCCGTTGACTGACCCGTGAGGGTGTCATGGGGAGGTGATCCGGGGGTCGAGCAGCCGGTAGGAGAGGTCCACCAAGAGATTGACCCCGATGAACACCAGGGCAAAGAAGAAGGTAGTTGCCTCGATCAGCGGGTAGTCGCGCGCCGTGATGGCGCCCAGGATCATGGTGCCCAGACCGGGCCAGGCAAACACGTTCTCCACCACGATGACCCCGTTCAACAGCCCGGCGGCCATCAGACCGAGGACGGTCACCACCGGGACCAGGGCGTTGCGCAGGGCATGCCGCAGGATGACGGTGCGCTCGGATAACCCCTTGGCCCGGGCGGTGCGGACAAAGTCCTGGTGCAGGGCGTCCAGCAGGGAGGCGCGCATGTAGCGGGTCAGCACGGCACACAGCCCCACGGCGATGGTCACCGAGGGCAGAATCACACTGCGGATGCCCCCTGGACCGGCGACCGGCAGCCAGTGCAGCTCGACCCCGAAGAGGAGCGCCAGCAGGGTGCCGAGAAAGAAGTTGGGCACCGAGATGCCGAGGACGGCCAGCCCGACAAGGGCAGTGGCCAGCACGGTTCGGTGGTAGACGGCGGCGAGGATGCCGGCGGTGATCCCGAAGAGGATCGCGAGCAGCAGGGAGCAGGCAGCCAGCTCGACGGTATAGGGGAGGCGGTCTCCAATCTCCTCGAAGACCGGGCGGTCGCTGGCGTAGGAGCGGCCGAAGTCGAGGCGGACGGCATGGCTGAGGAAGTCGCCGTACTGGACCAGGAGTGGCCGGTCGATGCCCAGCTGGTGGCGCAGGCGCTGCACGTCCTGGGCACTCATGCTCCCCGTCCCGCTCTGCGCCGCCTGGGCCATCATGCTCTGGGCCGCATCGCCCGGAACCAGTCGGAAGCCGACGAAGACCAGGGTGAGCACGATCCACAAGGTGGGAATCGCGATCAGGACGCGGCGAACGATGTGCGTGATCATGGCACCGCCCAGCCGACCAGAGGGAACAGCGTCAAGGATGTCCCCTCTGGTTTGGCAGTGTAGCACCGGAACAAGGCAAACACCATGTCGGTAGAGTACACACCGAGCGTTTGCTGAGCGTTAGGTTGGCCGGCCGTGTGCCAGGATCTCGGGAGGGACAGGATAACCATTTGTCGGCGGCGCTACCCGTTCACGTACCCGTCCTGCAGAACAGGATACACGAAGGTGACGCCGGTTTGGGAGGCGTGCCATCCTTTGAGGCGCCGGCGAACGGCCGTGTCGGTCTCGGGGTTGAACAGCGGCACCCAGATGGCCTGCGTGTCCACGAAGCGCTGAACCCGCGCGAGGATCCGCTTTGCCTGCTTCGGATCCACCGTTTCGCGACTCTGCACCAGCAGCCGGTCAAGCTCCTTGCTGTGGTACCCGGTCCGATTGAACCCACCGGTCCCCAATGACGCTGCCTGGCTTGAGTGCAGCACGGGAAACAGGTCGTCTCCGTTCCAGCTGTCGACGGCCAGATCGAAGTCTCCCTTGTTCATTTGCGCCTGCGCGTCGAGCACAGGCTTGACCACGAGGTTGACCTTGACCCCCACCCGGGCCAGGGCAGCCTGGATGAACTCCGCTGTCGTGCTGTACTGAGGAATCGTATTAGTGACCAGGGTGTAGAGGCCGCTCACATGCTGGGCGGAGAGAAGCCGGCTCGCCTGCGACGGCTGGTACTTCGGCGCGTAGGTCGGCGCCTTCTTGTCGTAGTAGGGATTCGACGGCGCGATCGGACTGTACGCCGGTTTCGCGTGCCCGCCTGTCACAACCTTGATGAGGGTCTCATGGTCGATGGCCTGCGCTATCGCCAGGCGGACCTTGGCCTGATTGAACGGCGCGTGGAGGGTATTGAAATTGAGAAAGAGCTCCCGGTACGGATACGATTTTCGTACCGCGATGTCGGGACTGCCCTGCACCCGAGTAAGCTCGGTGGCGGGAACCACAGTCACGTCGAGATCACCTGCCAGGAGCTCGCTAACTGCCGTCTCGTCGCTCACGATGTACTTGATGACGACGGAGGAGAGGTAGGCCGGGCCTTTGTTGCGATGCCAGGCTGGGGCCCAGCGATGCCGTGGATTGCGTACCAGATTTACCTCGCTCAGCCCCGGCGCAACGCTCGAGACTTTGAACGCCCCGCTGCCGATTGGGTTCTGGCACGCTCGATCTCTTTCCTTCTGCTCGGCCCCGACGTCTGCAATGCCCTGGCTAGTCAGGTAAAAGAGCAGGGGGCGGAAGGGCGAAGACATGACCAACTGGAGCGCGTACGGGTCGATCACCCGCACACTCTTCAGCGGTCCAAAGCTTGCATTCCCGCTCGGGCCGGGAAACCTCCGCACGTAGTCGAAGTCCTGCTTGACCGCCCGGGCGTCGAGGCGATCGCCATTGGAGAACACAACGCCGTGGCGCAGAGAGGGGGCGACTATCTCGATCGAGGTCAGGTGCAGCTCAAGGGCTTTGCGGATCCGGTCCGGGTGATCCAGGTTGTGCCTTCGGCCGATGTCGCGCCTTCGGCTAAGATGGAGCGTGCGCAGATGGTCCGGGGGGTCATGGTGCCACCGGGAGAGGGATTTTTCATTCGAGTCCTCGGGCCCCTTGCCGTAGAGTAGGGACAGAGTGCGCTCGACACGAGCAGATGGCAGCGCTGGGTTGGTAGTCTCCTCGTGCTCCTCGCCCTTGCACCGAATAGTCGGCGCTCACGCGATGAGCTTATCGACCGCCTGTGGCCGGACGCGACCCCGAACGCGGGAGCCAGCAACCTGCGTTACATTGTCCACCTGTTGCGCCGCAATCTCGGCGGTGGTGGCCCCTCACCGGTGCTGTCCGAGCGGGGATGGATTGCGCTCAATCCGGCCTATAGCTGGGAGGTGGATCTCGACCGCTTCCGCGAACTCACCCAGCGCGATGACCCGGCCGCCTTGAAAGAGGCGGCAGCCCTGTATCGAGGGGAGCCGCTGGCCGAGCATCGCTATGAGGACTGGGCAGCGCCGATCCGGGATAGCGTGCAGCGGACCTGGAGGGAGGTCTGCCTGCGGCTTGCGCACGTCTACCGCACACACCAGGATACGAAAGCCTCCCTCCAGTGGTACGATCGCCTGCTGACAAGCGATCCGCTCGACGAGGAGGCGGTCCAGCACTCGCTGGAGGCATTGCTGGAGCAGGGCCGGATCACCGACGCTCTCCGGCTGTACCAGCAGTTGGAGCAGCGGCTGAGGCCGAGAGTGAACGGCTGCGGCTCTTTGCGTCCGTGGCTCAGGCCTTGCAGCGGATCGCCAAGGACATGCCGCTGCTCATGGTGCTGGACGATCTCCACTGGGCGGACGACGCGACGCTGCAGCTTTTTCACTTCGTCCTCCGTCAGCCGCGCCTCGAGCGAGTGCTCCTCCTCGCCGCATATCGCTCCGACGAAGTGTCGAGGGAGGGGTCCCTCGACCAGTTCCTTTCTTCCGCTGAGGTAGCGCGCTGGACGCGGCGCGTCCCCATTCAGCCGCTTCTCGACACAGACCTTGCCCGTATCCTGGAGCGACGCCTGGCCGGGAGGTGTGCCGACAGTCTGATCCGGACGCTGCACGAACGGAGCGAAGGCAACCCGTTCTTTGCCACTGAGATGCTCCAGCTCCTGCGGCAGGAGGGGAAGTTGGAGGTCTCGGACCATGGCTGGCAACTTGCCACGGACGCCATCGTGGACGTGCCGTCGGCAGTGCGGGATGCGGTCGCCAGGCGGCTGCGGCACCTCGGCCCGGACGAGCGGGAGGCGCTCACCTGGGGCGCGGTGCTGGGACGGCAGTTTGCCTATGCACTGCTGGAGGCGCTGTGGGAAGGCGACGAGCGCTCGCTATTGGGAGCGCTGGACATCGCGGTCGACGTCCACCTGGTCAGGGAGACCGAGGACGGCTATGCCTTCCAGCACCCCTTGCTGTGGGAAGTGATCTACCGGCGCGCTCCGGCGCCAAGACGAGCCCACCTGCAAGAGCGGGCAGCCCTGGTGCTGGAACACGTGTACGGCGAGCAGCGGGAGCACCATGCGGCAGAGCTGGCGTATCACTTCACCGCCGCGGGGCGCGTGCACGCCGATCGAGCCATCCACTACCTCGTGCTGGCCGGCGACCACGCGGAACAGGCGTTTGCGCACGGGGAGGCCGAACAGCACTACCACCAGGCGCGCGAGCTGGTCCGTCAGGTGGGTGACACGGCCCGACTAGCAGAGGTATGCGCGAAGCTGGGAAGCGTTCTCCGGTCTCTTGCACGCTTCAACGAGGCGATAGAGGTTCTGGAGGAGGCGGCGCGCATCTACGAGGCGACCGGGGACCTCGAGGCGGAGGGACGGGTTGTGGCGGAGCTCGGCTGGGCCTACTACTACGCGGGGAGGAACAGGGAGGGGCTGGAACGCGTCCAGCCGGTGGCGCACAGGCTCGAGGCGCGGGGCGTCTCCAGGAGCCTGGCCTTGCTGTATGGTGTACTCGCTCGTCTGCTGGGCGTGGTAGAAGGGCCGGCAGCCGAGCTGGAGGTCGCGGACCGAGAGGCGGAGCTGGCCCGAGCTCTGGACGACATGAATCTCCTGGCCAGCGCGCTCAAGGGCCGTGGCTTCGCGCTCTCACAGTTGGGTCGACCGGTCGAAGGGCTGGAGGCGCTGGAGGAGGCCATTCACCTGTCACAGAAGGCCGGAAACCTTCGAATGCTTGCCGCCTCGTACCACTTCGCGCGGTGGGCATACTACCAGCTGGGGAAGTTCGACGCTGCCGTGCGTTACGGTGCGCTGGCCGTCGAAACGGCGGAACGGCGGGGAGGCTGGGAGCAGCTGGTAGCTCCTCCCGGCCTCCTGTCGCAACACATGCAGATGGCCCTCCATGCAGGGGAATGGGCAGAGGTGCGCGTGCACGGCGAGCGGCTCTTGTCGGCCGTTCGATCGTCGGGCGATTCATTCGGGGCGGCGCGTGGCCGTGATTATCCGGGCAAAATGGTTCTCGGCACACTGGATCTCTATGAGGGAGCCTGGGAGCGAGCGGTCCCGTACCTGGAAGAGAGCGCGGCAATCGCCGAACGAGTCGAGGACTTGCGGGCTGTCCGCGCAGCTCGATCGCGGCTGGCAGAGAAGGAGCTGCTAGCGGGCGGGCCGGCGGAGGCGAGCGCCTGCTTACAGCCGCTGGTGGAGCTACCGGGCTCGGACGAAGACGCCGGTCTTCAGACGATGCTGGCGTGGGTGCTGTCGGAGCTGGGCGAGCAGACGAAGGCAGTGGAGCACGTCAGCCGCGCGCTCACGCATGCCCGTATGCGCCCTCCGTACTTCATCGACGCTCAGCGCATCCAGGGGCTGATCATGGCTCGACAAGGGCGTTCTGACGAGGCGGAACGACTGTGGAGCAGCGCCGCGTCCCAAGCCCACAACATGCTGTGCCCCTACGGAGAAGCGAGGATCCTCTACGAGCTAGGCCTCCTGCATCGACAGCAGAACGAGCCAGAGCAGGCCCGGGAACATCTGGAGGAAGCGCTGGCTATTTTCAAGCGGCTGGGCGCCCGCCCCTACATCAAGCGGACGCAGCAGGCATTAGTCGCTCTTACACTGCGGCGTTGACTTTGCGGCCTGTTGGCACGACAGGTCTTATCAAGCGCCGCGCGATCTGGTTCAGGTTCACCCCGATCTTCCGGACAGGGAAGAGCGCCCGCTCCCGCACCGCCCGCTCCGCTGGGCTCGGTGGGGGAGTGGTGAGCCCTGCCTCGACCAGGTATCGCGACAGCAACAACCCCGCTGCGGCCGCACGGACCTCGAGACGAGTGCGCTCTACTGAACCCGCGCAATGAGACGAAAGTGCTATTGCGCGTAGGTAGGTTTCGTGGTAGGTTTGAGCGGAGGTTTTGTGATCGTAGTGAGGATCCAAGGGCCTGGTAACCATCGGGGCTAGGAGGTATCCCATGGTCGCTGAGTTAGTGAACCCGACTGTCATCGCGCGCGAGGCTACGACGCGTAGCGTCAGTGAGATCGCCCGATACCTACAGGAGACGTTGGGGCAACAGGTCGTTGCATACGTCTGCGGGCTAAAAGATCCCAAGATGGTCGGGCAATGGGCGAGCGGGAAGGCTGAGCCGCGCCCACCGGCCGATCTCCGTCTCCATCAAGCCTACGAGGCAGTGCGCCTCATTGCTGATGCTTACGGCCCTGGCACGGCCAAGGCGTGGCTATTCGGCAGCAATACTCGCTTGGACGATGAAGCTCCTGCCTACCTACTGCGCTATGCAAAAACCTTCGACGCGATGCGCTTGATCGTCCCAACAGCACGTGCCTTCGCAGGGGGCGGGTTCTGATTGGAGGATGTGGTCTGGCGGGTGCGTTGGGCCGGCACGCCGCTTGACTTCATCCCCCGCGAGAACTGCAGCTGGCAGAACCGCTTCGACGATGTGCACCGCGGGTACCGGACGCTCCACGTTGCACACGAACAGGTAACCTGCCTCCGCGAGGTCCTAGCCGATCTACGCCCAAATACCAAGGCATTGGCCGACTTCCAAGAGCTGTTTGGTGGATCGGCCCACCTGATTGCCGGGGAAGTCAGTTGGGAGTTCCGAGAGAAGCGTGTACTCGCGCCGGCGAGAATTCAGATTCTCGAAGGCGAGCTTGTCGACATCGATGACGTCGCCGTACTTCAGGGATTGGAGCGCCGGCACGCAGCGCTCTTGTACCAGTACGGCATGGATCATCTCAACATCGGCGAAATCCGGAGCGAGGTACGTGTCGTCACGCAGACGATTTCCGGGACTCTGTATGATGAAAGGGCGGCTGGCATTCGGTTTCGCTCCAAGCTCGACGATCTTCCATGCATTGCGCTGTTCGAAGGAAGGGCCATTCTCAGCCCTGCCGGAAACCCAGAACCCCTGACGAATCCGATTCCAGCACTTCTACAGGTCCGTGACGAGTACAACCTTGTACTCCGACAGCAAAAGTAGGAATCTTTGCCACTGGATCGAGTTCGTCCGGGTGCGAGCGCGCGTACTCGAGGGCCTCCTCGACCAAGGCGGGGTTGACCTGAGCATCTCCCTTTCTACAATCGCGGGTTGAGCGCGTCGGCGAGGCCATCCCCCAGTAGGTTGATGCCAAGGACCGCCAGGCACACCGCCAGGCCGGGGAAGGCGATCTCGCTCCAGGCCTGGAACATGTGCTCATAGCCGGAGCTGAGCAAGGTGCCCCAATCCGCCGTCGGGGGCTGCGTCCCCACGCCCAGGTAGCTGAGCGCCGAGGCGGCCAGGATGGCACCACCCAGGCTCAAGGTCGCCTGCACGATGAGCGGATCGAGAATGTTGGGCAGGACGTGGCGAATGAGGATCTGGAACCTGCCGCACCCCATCGATCGGGCAGCCGCGACGTAGTCCTGCTCTCTCACCTTCAGCGTCGTGCCCCGGGCCAGGCGGGCATAGATGGGCACGCCCGCGATCCCCAGGGCCACGACCGTCGACTTCAATCTGGGCCCGAGGATGGCGATGACGCCGAGGGGCAGCAGCAGGCCCGGGAGCGCCAGCTTCACGTCGACCAGGCGCATGAGCAGGTCGTCGACGAGCTTGCCGGTGTAACCGGCAATCAGGCCCAGCGGCACCCCGATCCCGAACTCGATGGCCACCACACCCAGGCCGACGGGCAGGGAGACCCGGCTCCCATACAGGACGCGGGACCAGAGGTCCCGTCCCAGGTAGTCGGTCCCGAACCAGTGGCTGCCTGAAGGGAGCTGATTGGTGGCCAGGAAGTCATGGTAGGTCTCCGGGTCGTAGCGGGCGATGAGCGGGGCCAGCAGTGCCAGGAGGACGATGAGCACCAGCAGGAGGAGACCTGCCACTCGGCGGACCCGGGAGCGTCTGGAGGAAATGATCCCTTCAGTCACCGCATCAAGGATGCGCCAGGCGTGTTGCCGGTGCTATATTGTGTACACAAGTGGTCACAAGGAGACTGCGCATGAAGCGGGTGGGCGTCCGCGAGTTCCGCGACCATGCCACCCAGTACCTCTCCGGTGATGAGGTCCTGGCGATCGAGCGGCATGGCCAGCCGCTCGGCTTCTACATCCCAACCGGTAAGAGCCGGCTCGAGAGCTTCGAGGAGGCGCTTGCGCGCTTGGAGCACACGGTGCAGCAGGTACTCGCCGAGACGGGGATGAGCGAAGAGGAGCTGTCCCGCCTCTTCGACCTGAACGAGCCTCTGCCCGACGAGGTTCCCGCTTGCTCGCATGCGCCTCGTCGTTGACGCTAGCACCCTAGTGGCGGAGGTGCTGCGAGTTCGGGGCCGCGAGCTCCTTACCCATCATGCCCTTGACCTTGCTCCGGCCGAGGAGACGTGGGGCGAGACAGAGTACGAGCTGCGCAAACGCGTGGCACTGCTAGCGGAGCGCGGGACCTTTACACCGTTGCATGCCACCCAGCTGCTGGACGAGGCACTGGCCACCATGGCTGCTCGGGTCGCCCCCGTGTCCCCGGACGTCTATGAGAAACAGATGGAGGAGGCGCGTCGGCGGATCCCTCGTGATCCCCGCGACGCGCCGGTGGTCGCGCTGGCGCTTGCCCTGAACTGCGGAATCTGGACCCGGGATCGTGATTTCTTCGGTTGCGGCGTGCCGGTTTGGATCACTGAGACGCTCCGAGTACATCTCGAGGCCCGGAGCAGCGCGGCCATTCACCTCCGTGTCCACTACAGCAGCTCGAAAGCGAGTTTTGCCACGCGAGGCTGACTCAGACCACGAACGGGCGCTGGGAAGGGGAGGATACCATGGTCACGCATCCACGCTGACCTCGTACCCCTCGTGTGCGGGCGTGGCGCCCAGGTAGGCGGACAATTGGGACTGCTGATCCCGATGCCCGGCGTTACGTTCATAGGCAGCCGCATCCTCCTTGCTGTCCCACAGTGAGATGGCGACCATCTTTCCTGAACCTCGATCGAGCAAGAGGTACACCCCGCGGTAACCCATCTGCGCTTGCGTGAGGGGGATGACGCGCTCCTCGTAGAGTCCGGCGAACTCGTCGAGCTGATCGGGGTTGGGGTGCATGATGGTCAGCTGCGCAAACATGGTCATTCCGAGACCTCCTCGCTGGTTAGAGAGCCCCGATGCTGGGCGTCGATGGAGCGCTCCCAGCATCGAGGCACTGGCAGGCGGCACACTGTGACCTCAGCTCTCACCTGCCTACCTTCGCACGTAGAGATCCTGAGCCAGCGGATTGAATCCCAGGACACTGGTATGCCATCCATGCACCCGGGCTCGAACACCCATTATGGTCACGTCCGTCCACAGCGGGTCGCTCACGACGTGCGTGTCGAGGTACCGCTGCACCTCGGCGTAGATCTTCTGTGCCTTCCTGGTATTGACTGCCTCCCGCCCTTTGACCAGGAGATTGTCGAGGGTCGGGCTGCGATAGAAACTGATGTTCATGCCGCCATTCGCAGCTGTCTGGCTCGAGTGGAAGAACCAGTACAGGTTGTCCGGATCCGTCATGCCTATCCATCTCATGGTTAGGTCGAATTGCCCGTTGGAAGCCATGGAAGGGTTGCCGATGACAATGTTCGTCTGGACTCCGACCTGGGCCAGCTCGGCTTGAATGAACTCCGCTGCTGGGTTGTTGTTGTAGGAGGGATCGACCATGAGTGTGTACGGGCCCGTCACGTGGTTGGCACGAAGCAGCCGCCGTGCGTCCTTCGGGTTGTACTGGATCGCGTAGCTCTTGGAATGCTTGTCGTAGAAGGTGACGACGGTCACGGGGACGGGGCTGTAGGCCGGCACTCCCAGGCCGCCAAGGGACAGCTTGATTCCCTGCTTCCGGTCGATGGCTTCCGCAATCCCTCGACGCACCGCGAGCTTGTCGAAGGGCGGGTGCGAGGCATTGAATCCCAGGTACAACACCCCGAAGCGCACGACCCGATGCAGCTTGATATCCGGATTGTGGCGGACGCGGTCGAGCTGGTCCCCGGCCACGGTGGTGATGTCCGCGTCCCCGTTGAGCAGCTCACTCACTGCCGTGGCGGGGTTCGGAACGTACTTCATGACGAAGGTGGACAGGTACGCCCGGCCCTTGTTATGTGCGTCCCCAGGTTCCCAGGTGTGGTAGGGATTGCGTGCCATGGTGATGGTGCTAAAGCCCGGTCCCACGCTCGTGATCCTGAAAGCCCCCGTGCCGACTCCGTACTGGCAGAAGCTGTCCCCTTCTCGCTCTACGGCCTTGCGCTCGACCATGTCGCCGTATGGGTTGGCCAGGGTCGCCAGGATGGGCCGGAAGGGGGCTTTCATGAGGAGCCGCACGGTGTACCGATCGACCACCTTCACCGCTTGTACGCTGTCGAGCCCAGAAAGGAGGACGGCGTGATTCGCCGGGTTCTGCATGCGTTCGAGGGTGTACTTGACGGAGGAGGCGTCGAACGGATCACCGTTGGAGAAGCGCACGCCGTGCCGGAGGTAGAACGTCAGCCATCTGCCCCTGTGGCTGAAGCTCCACCGCACAGCCAGATCGGGACGGAGACGCGCATGGTCGTCCTGGGCGACGAGCGTATCGCCGATTTGCGTATCGACGATGAGGTCGGACCCGTTTCTGTCTGGGTCATTACAGCTGGGTGGCGGCGTACCCCGTGCGTAGCTGGCGCTCCCTCCATATCCCGGATGGGCTGCTTTCACGTACCCGGCCTGCACCGTTGGAGCAGACATGGAGATGAGGAACACGCCGACGGCAATGACCGTCGGGAAAGCCTGTCGGTAGATTAGTCGGGATGATGTGGTTTTCACTGTTGGTGCCTCCTGCGTTGATCACATTGAGATGAGGTTGACGCGAATCGTTCTAGACACCGATGGGTGCGCATGGTGGCCCAGCGGGTCGGGCTGGCGCTATGGTGAGTGGGCAATCGTCAGGGATAGCGAAATGCCACTCAGATCGGAGGGTGTCATGCCGGTCACCTCCTGAAACACTGCGGGCGTCGTGGTCCACGAACCCGGATCTGCCGGCACGCCGGTATCCCAGTCGGTTCCAAAGAGGTTGTGCCTTTCCTTTCCTTCAGCCCGAATGTCCCGGCACCACACGCGAATCAACCGAGCCGAACGATGAAACGGCGATAGCATCCTTCTCTCCTTTGCTACTTGTAATGCGGTCCGAGGGAGAGCGCCGCCGCTCCATCAACCTCGAGCCTGATGACACAGTACATCGGCGAGCGTTAGGCAAGCGTTAGGCGTATAATTGGCGCAATCAACGGCGAGATGCCATCTCGCCGCCCGCTCTGTGTCGTGAGCCCGGAGGGAGAGGAGTGGCAGGGCACGCAGACCGGACCGGCCTCGTGATAGCGGCTGGCGAGACGACCGAAGTCCGGACCTTCCTCATTGCGGATGTCCGCGGCTACACCCGCTTCACGCTGGAGGAAGGGGACGAATTGGCCGCCAGGCTGGCCGGCCGATTCGCGGACCTCGCCGAGGAGGCAGTCGCGGCTCGCGGCGGTCAGGTCATCGAGCTGCGAGGCGATGAAATCCTTGCGGTCTTCTCGTCCGCTCGGCAGGCGCTGCGCGCCGCCCTCGAGCTGCAGGCACGCTGCGCGTGCGAGGTAGAGCGCAACCCTTCCCTGCCGCTCAACGTTGGCGTCGGCCTGGATTCGGGGGAGGCAGTACCCATCAAGGGTGGCTACCGGGGAACTGCCTTGAACCTGGCAGCGAGACTGGTCAGTCTGGCGGGACCAGGAGAGGTGCTGACCAGCGAAGGTGTGACGCACCTCGCCCGGAAGACCGAGGGGGTACGCTACCTCGATCGCGGAGCGGTATCCGTGAAAGGGTTTGCCGACCCGGTCCGCGTCATTCAGGTGGTACCTGCCGATGCGCCAGACGAGGTCGGCGTAGCCCCGCCTACCAGAGAGCGCGAGGCAGCAAGCGTCCAGCCAGGGTTTCGGGTGTGCGTCCTAGGTCCCTTCGAGCTCGGGCGTGACGGCAGGGCCGTCGACACCACGGGCTGGCAGCCGCGGGTCCGGAGTCTCTTCCTCTTGATCGCGACCGCACCCGGCAGACGGCGCTCGCGGGACGAGGTCATCGATCTCTTGTGGCCGGACGCAACGCCGGAATCAGGGTCGGGCAACCTCCGGTATACGCTGCACGTACTGCGTCGAGCCCTCGGTACCGTCGACCCCACACCGGTCGTCTTCGAGCAGGGCTGGATCGCACTCAACCCCGCCTACCGATGGGAGGTGGACCTCGAACGCTTCGAGGAGCTGGCCTCCGCTCGTGACGAGGTCGGTGCACTCGAGCAGGCAGCTGCCCTGTACCGGGGAGAGCCGCTCGTCGAGAGCCGGTACGACGATTGGGCCACTCCTGTCCGGGAGCGCGTTCAGCGTAGCTGGCGGGACCTGTGCCTGCGTCTAGCAAGCGTGTGCCGAGCGCTCGGGTCAGTGGAGGAGGCCGCTGGGTGGCTCGAGCGGCTGCTGGACACCGATCCCCTGGACGAGGAGGCGCTGCGAGAGCTGCTGCCGCTTCTGGCCGCGATGGGACGGCGCACGGACGCGCTACGACGCTATCAGCAGTTCGAACGTCGGCTGCGGGAGGAGCTGGACGTGCCTCCGGCACCCGAGACGATTGCTTTGGTGGATGGGCTCAGAGGACAGAAGGCGGAAGTGCCGATCTTCTCCCATCCGGCTGCGGTCGTCCCACCAAGCCCAGGTGCGGCCTTCATCCCCAGATATCCCTTGCCGACCGCAGGGCCATTTGTCGGGCGGGACGCCGAGCTGTCCAGGATCACCGCTCCCCTGTCTAGCTTGACAGGATCGACACAGCAGCCTGCCGCATCCCCGGGCGAGTATCCTCGCCTGGTCCTCCTTGGAGCGGAAGCTGGCATGGGCAAGACGCGGCTGCTGGCTGAGGTGGCGCAGCGAGCCCGGGATTCGGGTGTCCTGGTCCTGGCCGGCGGCTGCTACGAGCAGGAGGGCCGCCTTCCATACGGTCCGATCCACGACGGCCTGGCCGATTACCTCCGGGCGCAGCCGGCGCTCTTTCTCGACCGGGTCCGCGGACTGGAGCGGGACCTGGCTCGCATTGTGCCGGAGATCCATTCGCTGGTGGGAGACGGCAAAGAGGCGCCACGTCGGGACGCGGAGGCTGAGCGGATCCAGCTGTTTCTGGCGGTGGCCCAGGCGCTGGAGTGCATGTCCGAGGCTGGCCCACTCCTACTCCTGCTGGACGATCTGCAATGGGCAGACGAGGCCACCCTGCAGCTGCTGCACTTTCTGCTGCGCCAGCCGGGCTTGGAGCGCGCCCTCGTGGTTGGCTCCTACCGAGCGGAGGAGGTGGTAAGAGACGCAGCGCTTACCGAGCTGACTCGTGATAGTAGCGCCGGGCAGAGGACCGAGCACATCGTGCTTCAGCCGCTCTCTACGACCGACCTGGGCGTCCTGCTGCAGGAACGGCTGGGTGGTGCGTGCTCGCTCGACCTTATCGCGGCCCTCCATGCTCGGAGCGGCGGCAATCCTTTCTTTGCGCTCCAGATGGTCAATCTATTGGGGGAGGAGGGCCACCTGGAGCGATCGGACGGGACCTGGCAGATGGGAGAAGGGACAACCCTCGAGCTGCCGCCGGCCGTGCGAGAGACCATCGCGCGGCGCCTCCGGCGCCTGAGCGCGGATGAGCGTGAAGCGCTGACACTCGGGGCCATCCTCGGCCGCCAATTTGACTATGCTCCGCTCGCGAGGCTGTGGCACGGGGGGGAGCGGGCTCTGTTCGAGGTTCTCGATAGGGCGATCGACGCCCACCTGGTGGCGGAGACGGAGGAGGGTTACACGTTCCGGCACCCGCTGCTTTGGGAGGTGGTCTACCACCGAGCGCCGGGCCCCCGGCGGGCTACCCTGCACGAGCGCGCCGCGCTGAGCCTGGAAGAGTTCTACGGCGATCGAGCAGAGGCGCATGCGGCAGAGCTGGCCCATCACTTCCTGCGGGCCGGACGCGTCCACCTTGACCGTGCAGTTCGCTATCTCGTGATTGCGGGTGATCAGGCGGAGAGAGCTTTCGCCCATGCCGAGGCGGAGCAGCATTACCGAAGGGCGTTGGAGGTTGTACGGCAGGCGCAGGATGGAGACCGATTGGCCGAGATTGCCGAGAGGCTGGGCAGCGTGCTGCGGTTCGTGCGGCGATACGATGAGGCGCTGGAGCTGCTGGAAGAGGCAGCGCGCTTGTACGGTACGACCGGCGACCTGGAAGCAGAAGGGAGAGTCGTGGCACAGATCGGCTGGGTGTACTACTTTGCGACGAGATTCGCAGAGGGGCTGGCTCGCCTGCAACCGGTGGTACAGAAGGTCGAGGCGCGAGGAGTGTCTCGAAGCCTTGCTTTGTTGTACGGACCGCTGCCGCGACTCCGAGGCGAGGTGGAAGGGCCGGCGGCAGAGATCGAGGCGGCAGAACGGGCTGCCGAGTTGGCACGTGCCGTGGATGACGACAGCCTTCTTGCCGGGGCAGAGATGCGGCGCGGACGTGGGCTGCTGGATTCGCGTCGGCCCGAGGAGGCCCTCGAGGCCCTCGCAGGAGCAATAGCCCTGGCGGAAAGAGTGAATGATCTGTTTGTGCTCACCGCCTCGAATCATTTCGCGTCTATGGCCTATTACCGGCTTGGGCAGCTGGACGAGGCCGTGCGCGCGGTGGAGCGCGGAGTCGACTGTGGGGAGCGGAGAGGGGGCCTGGAGCAGCTGATGGGTGGGGGGTACGCCAACCTCGTGCAATACGCGCTACTCAGCGGAGCCTGGACGGAAGCGCGAAGCTACGCAGAGCGCTTCCTATCCATGGTTCAGTCGCAAGGCAACCGATCCTGGCTCGCGCAACCGCTCTATTGGCTTGGTGCGCTCTGCTTCTATGAAGGGGCGTGGGAGGAGGCAACGCGGCATCTCGAGGAGAGCAGCGCGATCGTCCGGGCAAGCGGGAATCAGCCGTGGTTTCCAGGACTGCAGCGACCGGTGGAAACACTCCTCGCGCAGATGGATCTGCTCGATCAGCACCCGGGGGCGGCGCTCGCACGGCTGCAACCCCTCCTCGCTCAACCCGGTTGGGGGCGTGACATCGATTCCCAGACTGTCCTGGCAGAGACGTACTTGGTGCTGGGGCGTCTGGCAGAGGCGGACGACATGGTGACCGGAGCGCTACGGCAGGCCATAGAGCGGCAGCAGCCGACGAGGCGCGTCGACGCCCTGCGTGTTCAAGGCATGACCGTGGCCCGGCAGGGCCGGTGGGCTGAGGCGGAGAGTCTTCTGACTGGAGCCGCCTCTATGGCGCACCCTATGCCCTACCCATACGGCGAGGCGCGCGTCCTTTACGAGTGTGGGCGGATGCGGGGCCAGAAGGGAGAGCTGGAACAGGCGAGACCGCGCCTGGAGGAGGCGCTGGCCATCTTCCAGCGGCTAGGTGCCTGCCCTTACATCGAGCGCACAGAGCAGGCGCTGAGCGCGCTTACGGTCGGCAGGTGAATTTCGATGATCTCCCAGGCCGCTTCGAGAAGGAGACCGAGGTATGCATGAGCAGTAATATTGCGGAATCCGGCAACCCTCTGCCACGGAATCTCCGGATGGCGCCCCTTGACCGCACCAGAGAGCCCCGTCGCCGCATCGGATTGGGTGTAGAGGCGCCACAGGACCGCATCCTGCTCATCCAGATCGGCCAGGAAGGTTTCCCGTCCCGACCGCGTGCGCGTCTCAATGAGGGCAATGGAGTCGAGGGTGTAGGCAACGTAGCGACGATATCGCTCCTCACTCACAGGGGAACAGCTTCCCGCCGGATACGATCCGCCACATCCTCCATATGCCTGTGAACCCGCCAACCTGTCACGAGCGGACTGGGTTGAGAGATGTGAGGCGGCAATGTGTCGAGACAGGCAGGGCTCCTGACAGGGGCATGTTCCGCGTCCCGCGCACAAAGAGCTGGAGACGCTTACCGCGGAACAGCTCGATCACCTCTTCGAAGTAACATACGGCGATCGAAGGCCCTTCTCGGTACCCCGCTGTGCCTCGAGCTCGGCACGCGCTCCCAGCACCTACAGGACTCGCTTGTGCTCGACCCTCGCAAACCGGATCGTTTGCTCTAGAGCATCACGGGCGCGTCGCTCATCGAGCCCCGCTGCCTCAGGGACGTGGCTGACATCCTGCGTGCAGACCGTGACACTCGGCGCTGTTGAAAGGCCCGAACCTCTGTATCCAGATCGAGCAAACCAACGGGAGATCACTGCAACCGTGTTTTGTTGTCATTTTGTTGTCAGAACGGCTCCGGAGCGGTGAACTGAGACCGTCCGAAGCCGTCTGTTGTCCGTGGAACTAGTGCTGAATCTGGCTGAAAGGAGTGAGTTTGACGGGGCTCGCAGCGCCGTAGCTGCGGCACCGGTCGAACAACCAAACTAACTCCATTCACGTTGGACAAGCACTAGGGCTATTCTTGGCTTGCTCTCAAGGAAAAATCTGGCGGAGAGGGAGGGATTCGAACCCTCGACGGCTGTTACACCGTAGCGGTTTAGCAAACCGCCGCACTAGGCCTCTATGCGACCTCTCCAGGCACGACGATTCTACCCAAGGGCTGACCTAGCGGTCAATGACGGCTGGCTGACGGAAGAAGAGGGATTCGAATCCCTAGTTCGAAGTATCGACCCACGTCGACGACGGGAGCGCCGTCCTCGAGGAGGTCGCCCGACTCGAAGCGGATATGGAACGGGCCTCGGCCTCGAAAGAGCGCCGCTATCTCCGATCACCCTCGGTCCGCTTGCATGTTTGGGAGCAGTAGCTGGGCGTCATCAGTGTAATAGGCAGTCATTGAGGCCGTGCCTCTGTAATGTGGAACACCCCTACAATCTAGGCGCTCTTGTTCCCGCCTCTATCCTTTCCGATCCAAGCGGAGGACGTGAGCTATTTCGACGTGTGATGTAAGGGAGGGGTTGGGACATTCCAACCCCTCCCTCTCCGCGAAGTACGGACGTTCCTACGTGCGGTCGGTTCAACCCCACTTTCCGGCACCGGCCCCGCCGGTGGCGCTGGCCAGATGGGTGGCTGCTGGCTGTCCTGTGGCGGAGACGGCGGCCACTTGAATCACTGGGGTCATTACCGTTGCAGCGAGAATTACGATTGCAAGTGCCTTCACAAGGGTGACCATGGCTAGTTGACCCAGTACTCTACCCAATTACTCGTCGAGGGGGATCCCACCTCGCGCACCAGGACATTTCCGACGTAGTTGACGTGCAGATTCGCAGAGGTGAAGCCGTTCTCGTTCTGGGTCCCGTAGGTTGCCTCGACCCACGCACTCCCGATCATGGTCCAAGTGCCGGCGATATACACCTGCACCTGTTCCCATGTGCCGGGCGTGAAGCCGCTGCCGTCGACGGTGAGATTTCCAGCGTAGCCCGTGACCGTGATCCAGGGTGCCGGGTAGACGTAGGCTGTTGCCCAGGCCGTAGGCCCCGGGTAGCAGTCCATCGCCACGTACACATACCCGACATAGCTGGTGTTGATCAACGTCATGAAGGTTCCCGGAGCCGTCGGCCCCGACGCTGTACTCGCTGTGACGTACTTGGTAGCCAGCACATGCATGTAGTTGTCATGAGTCAATAGCTCGACCCGCACCGAGGCTCCCGGGTTGCAGCCGAAGCCGTAGACTTGTACTCCACCCCCTTCGCCAAAGGCGGAGATGGAAGTTCCCGCGGCGTGCGCTGCCGGGGTAGCAATAGCGGCGATGCTGAAGCCGCCAAGGGCGAGCACCACGCTCGCCAGGAGGAGCTTGCTGCTGCGAAGTAAACGTTTCATCGATCTGTTCCTTTCTAGTGTCATGTGGTGCATTTGTGTTTCCCGTGTCATCTCGTTGTCTGCCATCGTTCGTTTTCCCTTCAGTTGAGTGACCGCTCTTCCGATCCGTTAGCGGGCCACCATCGGCACCTCCTTTCTTGGGTCCGGCCGGCAGCACGGCGTCTCAGTGAGCCGCCCGGTTCTGTAGAGCCAGCGAAGGAAGAGCAGATGCGCTCGCTCCCGCCGGCTAAAGAGATCGGGATCCTGCTGGTAACGGGTGCGCAGGGCTCGAAGGGCGCGCTTCTCAGCAGGAGTGAGCGTGCTCGAGCTGGTCGTAATTGTTGTCTCGGTGCTCATTGATCCAGTCCTCTTGCTTTGTTGGTGTTGTTTCTGGTGTCAAGTCTGCGCGCAAGGATGAGGAACAACCATGAGAAACCCACGCATTCACCGGCAAATTACCGGCAAAACCGAGGATGGCATCGGTTTCGGACCTGTTTCCGACTTTTAGACGATTCCAACGGCGCGTGCTATGATCCGGGAAAGCAGCGCCGCGGGCGGCAGCGAAGGCCGTCCGGTGGGCTGCGAAAAGATGGACGCTGACATATGGCGACGATGCTCTCCACCACCTTTGGAGATTTGCTCAGACGCCAGCGAGTGGCGGCCGAACTGACGCAAGAACAGTTGGCCGAGCAAGCTGGGTTAAGTGTGCGAGCCATCAGCGACCTTGAGCGAGGAGCGAGACACGTACCCCGCAGGGGCACGCTGCAGCTGCTACTCGACGCGCTCAGCCCGTCACCGGAAGAGCGGGCCGCGCTGCAGGCTGCAGCACGCCACCTGAAAGGCGTCCCACTCGCACACGGGAGCCGCGTCCGCACGTCCCACGTCCTGGTCTCCCAGCCAACCCCCTTTATCGGACGGGAGCGAGAGCTAGCGGCGGTGGCTGAGTTGCTACAGCGTCCTGATGTACGCTTGCTCACGTTGACGGGGCCAGGCGGCATCGGCAAGACTCGGTTGGCTCTGCAGGTAGCAGCAACCTTGCTCGACTACTTTCCGGACGGCATCCACGTCGTCTCTCTTGCTCCGCTCAGCGACCCAAAACTTGTGCCCCCAGCTATTGCCGAATCGGTTGGCGTCCGGGAAGCAGGTGATCGTCCTGTCATAGACACGCTGACAGATTCCCTGCATGATCAACGCGTGCTCTTGGTTCTGGACAACTTCGAGCACCTATTGCCGGCATGTTCCGCCTTAGCACACGTGCTTGACTCCTGCTCTCGGGTCACAGCGCTGGTTACTAGCCGGGCCGTCCTTCGCCTCACGCGCGAACGCGCTTTCGAGGTGCCGCCGCTGGCGGCTCCAAGCCCCCAACCCCTGCCGGATCTCGAGACGGTCGGGCGCTATAACGCGGTGAAGCTTTTCTGCGACCGAGCGCAGGCAGTGAAGGCGGGCTTTGCCCTGACGTGTGAGAACGCTGCCGCAATCGTGGAAATCTGCCGTCGCCTAGATGGCCTGCCTCTGGCGATTGAGCTAGCGGCTGCCCGTATCCGCGTCCTTCCTCCCCAGGCACTCCTGGCTCAACTCGCAAATCGACTCGCACTATTAACTCGTGGAGCGCTGGACACCCCCGTCCGGCATCAGTCGCTGCGAGGCGCCATCGAGTGGAGCTACACGCTGCTGGACGAAGCTGAGCAGAAGCTGTTCACTCGTCTTTCGGTATTTGCCGGAGGATGCACGCTGCAAGCAGCAGAGGCGGTGTGCGACTACCAGGAGGATCTCCCTTTCGCGATGCTGGATGGGCTGAGCTCGCTGGTGGACAAGAGTCTGCTCATCGTCGGGGAGCAGGAGGCGACACACGTTGACGCCGAGCCGCACTTCGTGATGCTCGAGACGATCCGAGAGTATGCCCTGGAGCGGATGGCAGCTACGCAAGAAACCGAGGCGTTGCGGCGCCGGCATGCTGCGTGCTTCCTAGAGATGGTTGAGGATGCGGAGCCTCAGCTGGTGGGATCAGAGCAAGTAACGTGGTTAGCACGATTGGATAGTGAGCTCGACAATCTGCGAGCCGCATTGGGCTGGGCGATGGCAGGCGAGGAGAAGGCGATCGGACTACGGCTTGCCGGAGCATTGTGGCGATTCTGGTATGCCCGCGGCCATCTGACAGAAGGACGACGCTGGCTTGAAGACTTTCTGGCGCTTGCCGAAAGACACCACACGTTGACCGACGCAGACTCGCACAGCCCGTTAACCGCGAAGGCTCTTATCTGGGCAGCTGCTCTAGCAATGGACCAAGGCGACTATGGCCGGGCAGAGATCCTGGCTGAAGAAGGCTTGTCTCTATCCCGCCAACGGGCAGACAAGTGGGGCGTCGCGCTCTCACTGAATGTCCTTGGGAATGTGGCCCACTATCAAGGGAACGGCGCTCAGGCCATGGCAATGTTCGAGGAAGGTCTTGCGCTCTTTCGGGAACTGAACGACACGTGGGGCGTTGGCCTCTCGCTCAACAACGTCGGGATGGTCGCGCGATTGCAAGGGGACACCGAACGAGCAGCGATCGTGTACCAGGAAAGTTTGGCGATGGAGCGGGACTTGGAGGACCTCTGGAGCATCGCCATCGTACTCGATAACCTGGGGGAGATAGCCCAGGAGCAGAGCGCATACGAGAAGGCGATGGCTCTGCACGAAGAAAGCTTGGCGCTTCGACGCGAGCTCGGTGACCTTCGAGGCATCGCCGATTCACTCAGTGCCCTGGCACTGGTGGCACGGAAGCAAGGCAACTGCGACCGTGCAGCAATTCTATACGAGGAAAGTCTCACTCTCTACCGAAAGGTGGGCGACAAATGGCGAAGCGCCGTCTGCCTGGAGGGTTTGGCTGGAACCGCCCACATGTACGGGCGAATGGAGCAGGCCGCACGGCTATTCGGAGCAGCATCGATTCTGCGCGATACGATCGGTCATCCTCTATCTCCCACGGAACGACCTGAATATGATAGGGGCGTTGCAGCGGTGCGCGTCGGCCTGGGAGAAGAAGCATTTACAGCCGCCTGGGCGGCTGGATCAACGATGTCATGGGAAGAGATTGGCAGTGAAACAGTCAAGATCTCGCCGATTGATGACTAGACGAAGGCTACACGGATCGATTATGACGTCCCGCCGTGCTTTGGTAGGCGTGGTGTTGACTCTGCCCGCGCTTGGCTTCACTCCTACCGTGCTCGCAACCTCTTCCCCACTGACCGTGCATGACGGACTCTCCGGTACCTGGCACGTAAGTCGCGCCTGCGTCTCGGGGTGCGTTGGGACCACGACACTCACCGAAGTAGTGCGTCCGTATCGAGGCGCCATTTTCATGGCTGCGGGCAGTGCGTCCATGCTGCTCTACCAGATCGGAAAGCAGAAGGTGCTGGTGTACGCGGCAACGTCCTCTTCTTTGTTGACGATACGTAACCCGGGCCAGTTGATGCGTGGACCAGGTGTCGGCCAGGATGGAAGCGTATTTAGAGCTACCTGGCGTTGTGTGGCTGCAACCGAAGCCAAGGTGTCCTTGTTAGGCAGACGTTTCGCAGTCCTGCGCCCGGACGCAATGTCCGACGCACGGGGTATCTGTTGACTCTTCCCCCGCCACCGCCAACTCCCTCCGGGATGCGCCGATCGTACGCGGGCGTCGCTGCCCTCTGCGCTATACCCGGTAGTCGGCGATCCAGCGGACAAAGGGCAGCTTGCCGGCCAGCAGCCGAAGCAAGCACTCGTCATTGGTCCACAGGATCGCGCCCGCGAGTTCGGCAAGAGCCACGTAGTGGGCGTCGTAAGCGGAGGGGATATTGTACTGATCGGCGACGATCAGGGCCTGCCGGTGGAGGAGCCGGGGGCTGGTGGTCGAGACTCGAAAGGAGAAGAAGCGGCCAACTTCATCCTGCGCTTGGTCCAGACTGAGTGTCCCCTGGCGCATGCGCTGCCGGATGATGTTGGTGATCTCGATGGGCAGCAGCGCGGGGGCGATGATGCGCTCCTTGGCGGCCGCCGCGTGGTTCACCAAGCTCAGCGCTTGGGCCGAGTATTCCTCCGGGAAGAGCCACTTGGCGGCCACCGACGCGTCGACGCAAATCACTCGTCGAGGGCGCGCATCAGGTCGCGCGCCCGCTCCTCACGCGCCTCCTGGATCAGTTTGGTTGAGTCAGGGAAGGGTTCGCCGCCTCGCTGGGCCAGGAGCTCAGCCTGGTGCCGGCGGGCGGCCTCGACGGCGGCAAAGAGCTGCTGCTGCTCCTTGTCGCTGAGGGGGCGGACGGTGATGCGCTCTCCCTTGTCTACGCCTCTTCCTGTCTCATCTCGGACAGGCCGAGGAACAATCAGCCCTGCCAGATCGAATGCCCTCACCCCGATCCGCTTCCCACCCAGGCGGTAGGCCGGGAGGCGTCCCTCATCGATCCAGCGGCGGATGGTGGACGGATGGACCGAGAGTAGCTTGGCAGCCTTGGTCGCGGTCAAATACTGCTCGGGGACCTGCGCAGCAGCATCAGCGTGGTTTGCAGGACGAGACTGTGTGCTCATATACGTGCACATGATAGCACCGTGTGCGCCTGAGCGCCGGCAGGAGAGTGCCTTTGACGGAGTATCGGCGCGCTCTTTCGCGCCGAGAGGGGGACGTTGGCACGATCAGGAGCATCTACTCTGTAGGGTGTGACTCGCTGATAGCAAAATGTCCGTTTGACCTCATGATCATCTCCTGATGGACAGTGGGTGCGCCTTCCTCATATTCGACATCTCGGCTATCCCCGACCCCCCCCCCTCACCTCGCGACTTCTCCTCAAGTAAGTCCCAGGTGATTGCCAGGTAATTGAAGAGGTGCATCTGATGTTATCCGTGGTAGCATCAGATGCAATGCCACGAACAACAGTTGATCTCGACGCGTCGGTTCTCGCGGAGCTGCGCCGCCGTGCGGCGCGTGAACGCAAGAGCATGGGGAGGCTGGCCTCAGAGCTCCTGGCTCAGCAGCTGACCAGCGACAGTCCCGCCTCGGGACCCGAGGCACTGCAATGGACCAGTCGCGACCTTGGTATCCCCCGGGTTGATCTTGAGGATAAGGAGGCCCTCGGCTCGCTGCTGGACCGAAGCTCGTGAGCGTTACGGTCGACGCGAACGTTCTGGTCTACGCATCGAATGCGGCGGATCCCGCATTCCGTCCGGCCAGGACTCTCCTGGAGCGACTGGCTGCCGGTCCTGATCTCGTCTATCTCTTCTGGCCGACAATCATCGGGTACCTCCGTATTGTTACTCACCCCGGCATCCTGCCGAGACCCCTCGCGTTCGCCGAGGCCAGCGCGAACATCTCGGTGCTGCTCCGCCGCCCTCATATTCGCACGGCTGGCGAGAGTCCCGGGTTCTGGGAGCTCTACCTGGCAACTGCCGGTGGACAGATACGCGGCAATGACGTATCCGACGCGCACCTTGCGACCCTGATGCGTCAGCACGGAGTCGAGACGATCTATACGCGCGACCGAGATTTTCGCAGGTACGAGGGAATCGCGGTGCGCGATCCTGTTGCCTGACTGGGACGTCGCACCGTCTTATCACGGATCTCGTGCAGCTGGCTGGGGTTGATTGGCGCCCGGCAGAGGCGGGAACAGCAGGAAGGAGCCGCCGGCACCCGGGAGTGCCGGCGGCTCGGGCTCAGCAGGCGGACCGATTACAGGTGTCCGATGCAGGTTCCTCCATCCTGGCTGCTGGTGGTGTTGTCGGGACAGGTGGTCTTGCTCCAGATGACGCCGATCAAGGTGGCCGTGCTCATCCCCGTCGCCGCCTTGAGGTTGGTCTGGGTGAG
>Ga0207416_1000474_pt1 | contig 69365 bp, 66 predicted proteins | sample PaiPotPPM11metaG_FD_184107 | JGI IMG/M metagenome (GOLD analysis project Ga0207416, IMG submission 184107) | Iron sulfur acid spring bacterial and archeal communities from Banff, Canada, to study Microbial Dark Matter (Phase II) - Paint Pots PPM... ... | reverse complement strand
CCACATCGTCCTGCGCTTCAGCGACCGGTCCCGGCTGGATTTTGCCGACCTGCGGACCTTCGGCCGGATGCGCCTGGTCGAACCCGGGGAGCCCTGGGACGAACGCCTTGGAACCGAGCCCCTTTCGCCCGGCTTTACACCGGAGGGCTTTATCGGTATGCTTGCGGGGCGGACAACGCCGATCAAGGCTCTGCTCCTCGATCAGCAGCGCATAGCAGGCATTGGAAATATCTATGCATGCGAAGCGCTGTGGGAGGCCGGGATTCGTCCCAGCCGCCCTGCGAAGGCGTTAACGAAAGCAGCGATTCGCCGATTGCACCACGCAATCGTGGACGTACTCTCTCGCGCAATCGATATGCGCGGAACGAGCGTCGACGACTATGTGGATGCGGACGGGCTCGAGGGCGGTTTCCAAAACGTGCTCTCGGTCTATGGAAAACTCGGTGAGCCATGCCCGCGCTGCGCGAGCCCGATCGTACGAACGGTGCTGGCACAACGGGGGACCTGGTGGTGTCGAAGCTGTCAGCGTTGATCTGCAAAAAAATAAATAATTAAGGTAGGAACCACACCATCTCTACGACTGAAATCGCTCCCGCTCAACTCGAAGAAGAAGAGGATCAACTCGCACTCGAGCAGCGTCTCTATGAAGAGTCGCTCAAAGTTCTCGATGAAGGCCAAGTTCTGAACGGTATGATCGTTCAGAAGGATAAGGACGAATTGCTCGTCGACGTCGGCGGCAAATCGGAAGGCGTCCTTCCATTCCGCGAGCTTTCGCTCGCGATCGATCCCAAAGGCCTCAAAGTCGGTGACTCGCTCGAAGTGATGATCCATCGCATCGACGAGATGGACGGAACCCTCTTCCTCTCGGAGCGCCGCGCACGCGCGCTCAAGACGTGGGAGAAAGTCATCGAGGCACACGAACAAGACGAAGTGATCGAAGCTACGGTCACGCAAGTCGTCAAGGGCGGTGTCTTGGTGGATCTCGGTATGCGCGGCTTCGTGCCGGCATCGCAGATTCGTCGCCAGCCGGTCGGCAATCTCGACGAACTCGTCGGGCAACGCCTGCGGCTCAAAGTGATCGATCTCGATCACAAACGCCATCGCGTCGTACTCTCGCAACGCTTGGTTCTCGAAGAAGAACTCCAGGCCAAGAAGCAAGAGCTGCTCGACACGTTGGAAATCGGACAGATTCGCGAAGGCGTCGTCGTGCGTCTTGCGGACTTCGGTGCGTTCGTGGACCTCGGCGGCATCGATGGTTTGATTCACAACAGCGAATTGAGCTACGCCCGCATCAAGCATCCGTCGGAAGTCGTCAAGATCGGCGATGTGGTGCAGGTCGAGATCATGAAGTTCGACCCCGAAGCCAAGAAGGTGAGCCTCTCGCTCAAGCATGCGTTGCCGGATCCATGGGATCAGCACGCGGGCCAGCTCGTCGAAGCCAACAAGATGACGGCGCAAGTCGTCAAGGTGACGCCGAACTACCTGCTGGTCGAAATCGTCCCGGGCATCCTTGCGATGGTCCCCAAAGGCGAGTTCGACCCGAGCGCACAGTTCAGCCCCGGCCAAGAGGTTGAAGTAACGCTGCTCACCATCAACGAGGCGACGCGCCGTATCACCGCATCGATCCAGCACGTGGCGGACATTCCGCCCGAAGAGATCGAAGCGTTAGCGATCGACGACGACGTGTTGGTAACGCCGCTCAGCGGCACCACACCGGCCGTCGGCACCATCGGCGACGCCCTAGGGGCGCATGCCGTAGCCGCCGCCGAAGCCTCGCTCGCGGAGACCGCCGCCGAAGAACCGGTCGCGGAGACGGCTCCGGTCGCAGAGACCGCTCCAGCCGAGTAACTCGCCGTTTAGGCGAAACAACGAAACGGGCACGATCGAGAGATCGCGCCCGTTTTGCTTTGTCACCTGATACGGGCGGCGTTCAATCCCGCGCCGCGATTTCAAACAATCTCTTGGGCTTCTGAAGTCTCCCTCTTCGGCGCATTCATATTAGTCGACTTCTAGCGTAAACGACACGATTGCGTGGTTGTTGCGATCGGCGGTCCAGAACCGCTCGCCGTCGAATGCAACACTGCGCGGCTTGAACGGAAGCGAGCGAAGCGCTTGGATCGATGATGCATCGTCGTCGATGCCAAGACGATCGAAGCGTCCGTCGCCCCACTCTTCGTCGACGGTCACGAGGTAAAACGCGCCGCCGACGATCGCCATACCAACCGGGCGGCGCTCCAATTGCACTTCGCGCACCGCGGCACCGCGTTCGTCGAGTTCGATGAGTTTTTTATCCCAGGCTTGCGAGAGATACACCGTTCCGTTTTCATAGGCTAGAAACGATCCGGAGTTATCCGGACATACGAAACACTCCGCAAATCCGGCGTCGGGCGAAAATGTATAGACGTAACGGTGATCGCGCTCTAGATCCGGTTCGTCGATCGCCGGCGCCAGGATCAGCCGAAAATCCGAACCCGTGTACGTGATGCCCAATGACGCGGACGGCGGAACGAACTCGCGTTGGATGCTCCACGTCTGCGGATCAATCGCATACAAGCGGCCATTCGCGGCGCTCGTTAACCACATCGTCGCACCGTCCCACGCAAGGCCTTGCGGGCCTTCCACGGGCGAAGCGTGTCGCGTGAGTTCACTCATCGGTAGCTTAAGCGGGTTTCCATATGATTACGCCTTTCGATTCCAGATTTCCGGTTTCCGGAACGATAAGTCAGTCGGAGCGGGCCAGGGTTTCCATGAAAATGCGTAGTGCGGTGAGGCGCCGTGGTGGGATGGAGACCGACCACGAGAAGTCCACTGCGATCGACCGCTCGAAAAGGACGCCTCGCGGCAAAACGGCGTAGCCGTTGAGATCTTTCGCCCGTATGACGAGGTCGGCGTCGTGACGGGCGCGACTAAAGAATCCGGTCGCGTCCCACTCTCGGCGAAGAACCTCGAGAAACGCATCGCGTCGCGAGTCCACGTCGTCGTAGCGTAAAATTTCGCGACTTAAAGCGAGCACCGTGTCGATATCGTCCGATTGCTCGTCGTGAGGCAGCTTCACCGCATGTTCGATGGCAACGATCGAGGATGGGAGGCCGTTTCCCACGGTTATCGGTCGCAATTCGAGCGTCACCCATCGGCGCGGGTCGCTCGGAGCGACGCGGAGCAGTCGACTGACGCTTCGCCCACTCTGCAGTGCGGGCCACGCGCTTTCGATCCTCTCGCGCTGACGTGGATCTTGCAGCAGTTTCTCAAGCAGCAAGCCATCGAGCGCCTTCGCGCGCTCGTTCGCGTGCCGCATTTGGAACTCGAGCGGTTTCACCACGTCGTAAATGACGATCGGCTCGTCGGCAAGAGCGATCGCGCCCATCAGACGCGGGGTTTGCGAATAACCCTGTTTGCGCGCGTTGATGTCTTTCCCGATAAAGAACCAGGAAATGGCCCTACCGCGGCTATCGCGGAGATGGTAGCCGGTCAGCTCGATCCACAGGTCGCTGCCGTCATCGCGACGGCGTAACAGCAATTCTTGCGAGATGCCCTGGTGGCGCTCCAGCTGCGAGACGATGCCCGTAATCGTCTTCGCGTCGTTGCCGGGACTAAGAAAATCAACGAGCGTTCCGCCGACCACTTGCTCGGAATCAAGACCGACGAATGTGGAAAAAGCCGGGTTTGCGTATGTGACTTTCGGGCCACCTTCCGACGGGCGTTTTGCATCGGTAAGAACGATGAAATCCGGCGATTGCGAGAGGCTCGACTGAAAAGAAGCAAGTCGTTCCTCGCTGCGTTTACGATCGTCGATATCCAGATAGGTGACCGAAATTCGTTCGGCGCGGCCGGGCTCGCCGGAGAAGCGCGACAAGGCGACCTGGATCCAGCGTCGTTCGCCGTCGCCACGCCGTATGAGTTGCTCGTGCACGAACGTCGCGCCGCACGAGACCTCCGCGATGCACCGATCGATTAACGCCGGGTCCTCTTCACATAGATTTCCCGCTATTCCCTCGGCCATGAGCCTTTCGCGCGGCACCTTCATCAATTCGCATAGTGCGTCGTTTGCGTATGCGAGGTATCGGCGCTTCGGGTCGCCTTCGGGAAACTCGAAAATGGAGACGGCGCCCCGCGCTTGCTCGACAGCACGGTAGAGGAGTTCGCGTTCCGCTTGCGCCTGCCGGCGCTGGGAGATATCGCGCAGTACCGCGACGTAGTGCGTTACTTCGCCGCCGCCGTAGCGTAGCGGCGACCAGCGAATCTCCGTCCAGGTGGAGCGATTCTTTCCGCCGAGTTCAATCTCAAATTGCACCGGCTTTCCGGCACGGACATCGATAAAGAGCGCCTCGTAGAGCGCTCGGTTCTGCGGCTGAATTTTAAGAAAGGGACTGGAGGGGTCGAGGAGCTCTTCGCGCGAGAAGCCGCTCAGGCGTTCGATGGTTTCGTTGGCATAGACGATGCGGATTGGGATATCGGGCTGCCCGGTAAACTTCATGATGGCGATCCCGTCGTTGGCTTGCTCGATCGCAAATTCGAGCAACTCCACGAGTTCTACCGTACCGCGGTCACCCCGAGTCTGCGGTGTATTCTTCATCCATTAGTGCATATCGGGTAAAGACCCGATTTACCTTAACTTTACAATTCCTTAACATTCATGGCGCTCGTTCGCCCTTTCTACGTCGAACGGGCTAGCGATGCACGTCGGCTTAACGGGTGGGATCGGCTCGGGCAAGAGCACCGTAGCGCGCATGTTTGAGGATTTGGGCGCTTTCGTGATCGATAGCGACGAACTGGCGCGCGAGGCGGTGGAGCCCGGGAGCCCCGGGCTGCTCGACATTGCCGCTCTTTGGCCGAGCGTGGTGCGCGAAGGTGACCTCGATCGCGCCGCGTTGGCGCGAATCGTCTTCAACGATGCAGCGGCGCGCGACCGGCTCAATGCGATCGTACATCCGATCGTTCGCAGGCTTGCGGCCGAGCGAACCGCGAGTGCGCGGCCGGGGCAGCTCGTCATGCAGATGATCCCGCTGCTGTTCGAAACCGGCAGCGAGGGAAGGTTCGAGAAAACGATCGTCGTCGTTGCCCCCGAGGCCACGCGCATCGAGCGCGCGATGCGGCGCGACGGGGCGACGCAGGAGCAGATAAGCGCGCGCATCGCTTCGCAAATACCGGTCGACCGGGCGCGGCGACGGGCCGATTACGTTATCGAAAACGACGGCGATCTCGCGCATCTGCGCCGGCAAGTTCGGGCTATATACGATGCCCTGGTGGGCTTTGGCTGACCTTCGGATTCGGCGTGGGTGGTGGTGTCGCGGTAGGTATCGGCACGGAGAACGGGGCCCAGCGCTGCACTAACAGGTAGCGGCCGCCGGCACGCGTTGCGGTAATGAAACCACGTACGGCCACCGTTGCGTCCAGGGGTGCGCCGATCAGGCGACGCGGTAGCGTCGTGCTGCCGGTGGAATCGGTGACGATCGCCCGCGTCGGGTCCAGTTGCCCGGCAATCGTGATCGCATCGCCGATCGGGAGCTTTGCAATCGCCGAAATAGGCGTCGGGGCGACGAAGCGCACGTGCGTCGTCGCAACCGGCTGCGTTCCGGTTTGCAGAAGACGAACGCGAATCGTGTACTCGCCGGGTTTCGGGCTCGTGCCGTTGCGCGCGATCTCATTCCAATCGTACACCGCAAGCGTATTGGTCCCCGGGAGCACCGTGCGCAGATGTGACGGAAAATGAATCGCCGATGCCGCTTCTTGCGGCATCGTGCTCCAAACGAGCCTATCGCCAAGCAGCACGTCGATCGCATATTCGGCCGGAAGCGCGAAGCGCACCGCGACCGGTGAAGAAGACGGATTATCGAGAACGACGCCGATCGCCAGGGTATCGAGCAAGTCGAGGCTATTGCGCATGACGTGCACCGAAAGCCTCACCGGTGGCGCCGGCCGAGGCTTGGCATGCGCGGCGGCACCGAGCAAAAGCGCCGCGCACAGCAGGGACAACGCTCGTTTCATGGTGTTATCCTCCCGCACGCAAGGCCTCTCCGGCGCGTTCGTTCGTCAATTCGCCTCGGCTCATCGCCACCTGTCCGTTGACCAGTACGTGCTCGATTCCCACCGATAACGAAGCGGGCCGCGCGTACGTTGCCGTATCCGCAATCGTTTCGGCATCGAACACCACGATGTCCGCATAGGCCCCGGCTTCAATCGTCCCGCGCTCGCGCAGGCCGAAAATGCGTGCGGGGAGACTGGTCATTTTCCGCACCGCTTCAATCGCATCGAACGCTCGTCGCCCGCGCACGTATCGGCCAAAGATGCGCGCAAACGTCCCAAATGCGCGCGGGTGCGCCATCCCGTAAACGCCGGTATCGAGCGCATAGCTGGGCGCGCACGAACCGATCGTGGTAAACTCGGCGGCGAGAATCGTCGCAACGTCGTCTTCGCCGAGCGACCGGTCGAACGTGCGCACCGCACCGCCGGCCGCGCGCAGTATCTCTACCGCGGCGCGCGCAGGCGAGAGACGGCGCGTGCGTGCGATGTCCTCGATGCTCTCACCGCACAGATCCATCCACTCTTCGCCGGGAACCGACGCAATCGTGATGTGCGCCAACCGGTCGCCGACGCGCGCCGTAAGAGCGAGCGCGAGCGTGGCGGCGAAGGCCGGGTCGTTCAACGTCTCGCGAAGTCGCGCATCCGGAAGCACTTGGAGCTGCGGCGGCAGTAGATCGCGCAGATAATCCCACGTCGCAACATACGGGTAGCAATCGGCGTAGGCCGGCGTACCGCTTGCGCGCGCACGGTCGATGCGCTCGAGCAGCCGGTGCGCCGATCCGCGCGCACGGTCGCGCGCGCTCAGGTGTTCGCACAGCAACGCCACCTCGGCGTGCCGCGCGCTGTCCAGCGCTTCATCCAGCGCATCCTCGACGTCGGTTCCATAATCGCGCAGATGCGCCGCATATAGCGGGCGCCCGGCTTCGCGCGCTACGGCGAGCGCCGCCGCTAGTGCCGCTTGCGCGCTCGGCGTATCGCGTGCGACGCGCCGGTCGTCGCTGATGCCGAAGGCGCCTTGCTCGCACGCATCACGCACGTCGCCGGCGCACGGTACCGTAGCGAGCCCGTATAGTATCCCGACGTTGAGCGTGGGGCGTTCGTGCGCGATCGCACGCAACGTCGCATCCACACTTTGCTGCGAACCTCTCGCACAATTTCCGATAATGACGGTCGTGACGCCGGCGGAAATTTTCGACACGAAACGAGAATCGCTTTGCCAACGCTGCTCGTCGTGGGAGTGGCAATCGATGAATCCCGGGGCAAGGGTCTTGCCCCGGCAATCGAGCCGCCGGTATGCGTCACGGTGACTCAGGTCACCGATGAGAGCGATACGCTTGCCTGCTATCCCGACGTCCGTCGTGAAGGCCGGCCGGCCCGTCCCATCGACGATCCGCGCTCGCTCAAGAACCAAAGAGATCAAGCTGAGAATTTCCTAGGTTTACCAAGCAGCCGAATGGGTAATGGTAACCATGTACCACGTTCTATCGAGGTGAAACGAGTCAAATATGGCGACGCAAGACGAACCGCAGGGCGGAATGAGCGTTCGTGAGGCCGGTCGACGCGGCGGCGAACGAGTGAAAGCCAAATACGGCACCGAGTTCTACGAAGAGATCGGCCGCAAGGGTGGCGAGGCGACCAAGACCAAGTACGGTCCGTCATTCTATGAAGTCATCGGCCAAAAAGGCGGCCAGAAGCCAAAACGCAAAGGCGATACTTCGTCGTCCTAACGGGCGGCGCTCCCGGTAACGAGTGTTTTCACAACATCCATGGCAGAAAAAAAAGAAGAAGAAGCCACCGGCAAAACCAAGGAAATGTCCGTGCGCGAAGCCGGTAAAAAAGGCGGCGACACCGTCCGCGACCGTTATGGCTCTACGTTCTATGAGGAGATCGGGCGCAAGGGCGGCAAGGCCACGCGCGACCGCCATGGAGTCGAGTTCTACGAATCGATCGGCCAAAAAGGCGGCCAAGTCGTCAAGGAAAAATACGGGGCGGATTTCTACGAGGAGATCGGCCACAAGGGCGGCCAGAAGGTCAAGAAACTGATCGCGGACGCAAAGAAAAAAATCGAGGACGACGCCGCAGCAAAATAACCCCCGCTAGCTGCAGGCGCCGCTCGCCATGAGGCGATGCGCCTCCGCCGCCACGGTGCCTGCCGGGAGGGCGCCGTCCGGTTGGAGGGTCATCACCAGGCCGCCGCGTGACGACCAAGCAACGGACGCTTTGTCGAATCGCTCGGCAGTACATGGCCGAAGTACGATATTGACCCCATCGAAGGTCACTGGAAGTTGCCGGCTCGGCCACTCCGAAAGCAGCATCGCATCTTTTCCCGCCGCATACTCGATCGCGATTCCCCGCCGGTCGGGCGTATCGGTGCCGCTCAACGGCGGAATCACCGCAAACTGCAGCGCTTGGACGCGCGGAATATACGGGCGGTAAGCGATCTTCGTCACCACCTTCTCGAGCGGCATCGTGACGCCGCGCGTTTCGATGAGCATGGGCGGAGGTGAGGTGGTTGCCACGCGATGGGCCGTGTCTTTTGCCGCGCAGCCTCCTAAGACGGCCGCGACGAGAAGAGCGCCCAAGCAAAGCGTCGTACGCATGCTCACTTCTTTAGCTGGACGCTGCCCGCAATCTTTCCGAAATGAATCTCGTCGGTCGCGAAATTTACGGTGATCTGGCTGATTTTCAGCGTTTGGCCTTCCGTATGCACGTAGCACGGGTGCGGCATCAGCAACATCTTCGTGCTGTTCGTCCACTCTACGAGATCGGTATCGAACGATCGCTTCTGCGTATCGTCGATGCGTTCGATATCGACCTTGCCCAGCGCGGTGAAATCCAGCGATTGCGTGTTGACGCTGACGTGCTCGGCGGAGATCGTCATATACGGCTTGCCGTTCTTGAAGATGATGCCGTGGTGCACGCCGTTGATGGTGCCGGTGCTTCCATCTGGCGAAAGTTCGGCCGTATCGTAATCGAAAGCCCACGAGCGCGTGGTGATGCGATTCCCGCGCACGTGCCCGCCGAGTAGATTGACCGCTTGCATCGCAGGCGGGACCGGCGGCGTTCCACGGCCCGCGAGAATAATTCCGATCGTGAGATACGCGGCGAACGCCAACGCGGATATCCAAGCGATGCGCTTCCAGGGCCACCTACGCACTCCGCTTCACCAATACGCCGGATAGCGCAACGATCGCGATATACAGCCCCGCGAGCGCGATGACGACGCGATTGGGCCCGATGCGCGCGAACGCCGACCCGACCGGCGGGCCGATCTTGCCGCTCACTTCGGCTTGCGTGTCGAGCCCGGCGCGCGCCTGCCACGTGCCGTCGGGTGCGATGATCCCGCTAATGCCGGTTGCCGCCGCGCGCACGACGTACGAGCCTGCTTCCAGCGCGCGCATTTGCGCGATTTGCGCGTGCTGGTACGGCCCGGAGCTCGTTCCGAACCATGCGTCGTCGGTGCTGACGACCAACACTTGTGCGCCACGATCGATCTGCCCGTGCGCGAGATCGCCGAACGCGGATTCCCAGCAGATCAACGGCGCGATGCGCAAGCCGGCTAGCGTTGGATAGACGCCGGGAATCGTTCCTTCCGAGAAGCCGCCGTTGAGTTCGCCGATATACGGTAACCAGAAGAGGAACGATTTTCCGGGAAAGGTCTCGGCGAACGGTACGAGTTGGCGCTTATCGTAAATCGCCTGCAACCCGCCCGGCCCGTAGATGAAGAGCGCGTTGTAGTATTGGCCGGCCCGCACGTCGAGGCTTCCGACAACGAGCGTGGCATCGGCTCTGCGCGCGAGTCGAACGAAGCTCTTGCTGAGCGCGCTATCGTTATTGAGCCCGTCGCGCGCGGGAATCACCGTTTCGGGCCATACGATGAGACGCGGATGCTGCACGATTGCGGCGCGCGTCATCGCGGTGTAGCGCGCGATCGCTTCGGGCAGCGCTTGCGGCTCCCACTTGAGCGTCTGCGCGATGTTGCCTTGAATGGCGGCCACGGGAATCGTCGGTTTCGGTAGCGCACGTGCGGGCCACGCCCACCACCCGATGCCGCACGCGACGGCAACGGTAAGGAACGCGGCGGCGAAGTTTCCCCATCGTCTGCGCGCAACCGCGCTCGCGAGATACGCGCCGATCGTGCAGACCACCAGCGTGACGCCCGGCGCGCCGACGTAGGCGGCCAGGACGCGTAGCGGGGTCTCCACTTGCGTGTAGCCTAGTTGCGCGAACGGCGCGCCGAGCGGGCCTATGGAGCGAATCCACTCCGTGACGGTGAACGCCATCGCGGCCGCGAGCGGAGCGAGTGCCGGGTGAGCGCGATCGCGCGCGAGCGTAGCGAGGCTGCCCGCAGCCCCCCAGGCAAGCGCCTCGAGGGCCGCGCCGGCGACCACTGCCAGATAGGCAAACACGCCAACGTCTTGCTTGATGGTGGTGCTCCACCACCAGAAGCTGATCGTGAAAAAAATGAGGCCCGCGAACCAACCAAGCGCAAACGCGCGTTTCCAGGAGGCGGACTCCCACGCCAAGAACAGCGCGGCGGTTCCCAGCGGGGCGAACCACGCGATATTCGCCTTAGGAAAAGCCAGCGCCAGCAGCAGCGCGGCAACGATTGCATAGCACGCTTGCTGCGCACGCACCGAGGACAATATGATACGTAGATTAGGCTTGCTTCTTCTGGTAACGGCGTTCATCGTCTCGGCATGCGGGCGGCAAGTGACGCCCAACCGCGCCGGGACGGGGCCGTCCGGGTTGCAGTCGGGTTATATGAGCGTGAAGTTCCGCGTCGCAGCGCCATTTAACTTTTCTACGTATCAGTACGTGGTGATCTTCAATACCACGGGCGACGGGCACACGCCGCTGCCGCTTGGGCAGCAGACCAACTTCCAGGGCTACTCGTTCGCGCTGGTCGTCTCGGGATCCGGCGGCGCGGCATCGGTGCAGGCGATCCAATATGCCCGCCCCGCAACGCCGACCCAGGCGCCCGCGCGCATCGTCATTCCCACGACTCCTCAGCAATTACAACTCACCATCAATTCCAACGGCGCGAACACCGAATTCACCATCATCTTCGCGCGCGTCATCGCGAGCGGCGTCTTCACGCCCGCTCCCAGCGCCACGCCGAGCCAAACCGCAACGCCGAGCCCCACGCCGTCCCCTTCGCCCTCCCCCACCGCGACGGCCTCGGGCGCACCCTCGCCGACGCCGGTCCCCAGCCCGACGTCGCCGCCGCCGTACGCTACGTCGTGGCTGTTCAATTACTTCATTACCGACCTGAACAACGTCCCGGTCGATTCGCTCGGCCAAGGCGGGCCGGCGGATACGTCATACGGATCGCCGGTGCTCGACACCACGCAAGCGTTCGATATTCCCGTGACGGTATTGCTCGGCAACCATCCGGGAGATCAAGGCGCCGATAATATTACCGGCGGCGAGATCGCCAACGCGCCGTAGTTAGAAGTTGAACGTGGTGGGGACGATCGGCCCGGTCTGCCCCACCGCGAACGTCGCGCCCTTGTTCGGGAAGGCGAGAATATTGATCGAGATCGTTACGAGCTTCTGCGACTGGTTGTAGAGCGCCTGAAGCTGATAACAATTGCCGATCGTCTTGGTGTAGTAGAGCACCTTGTTCTCCAAGCGCCCCTTATTCTTCCAGTCGACGTCGGTGATGAGTTGTAGCGATGCGTCGTGCCCGAACGGCATGGCGAGTTGCACGTTGGTGGAGTAAAAGCCCTGCCCGATGCCGGGGTTGAACGAGCCGCCCAGGAGCAAGATCGAGCGCTGCGACGGCCTTGCGGCGAATTGGTAGCTCACCGCCTGAGCGATCGCATTGAAGTTGGTGGAGAACCCTAGCGAAAAGTTGTACGTGTCGCCGTTGAAGATGCGGACCAGATCTTGGGCGTTCTTCTGATTGGTCGTGGGCTGCTGGTCGAGGTACTGGAACGGTTCGAAAGCCGGGCCGTTGTAGTTCGCTTCGTTGTAGGTAAGCGAATTGACGAAGTGCTTGCCCAGCGGCGTCGTGAGGCTCATGTTCTGTTGAATCTGCGCTTTGAGATCGCCGGTGCCGTACGCATCCTGCCGAACGTTTCCGCTCGCCTGGAAATCGCTCCCGAAGACTCTGAGCAACTCCGGCCCCAAGCCGAACGACATATCCACGCGCTGCGACGAGAACCCGTTACTCGGTTCGCTATACTCGCCCGCCGTAAACTGCGCGTTCACCGGAAAGATAAAGTGCGAAAGAAACTTGTACGGGCGAATTTGCAACTCGGGAAGCTTATTGATGCCGTATGGCTGCTGCGCGAACGTCTTGTCGATCGTCAGCAAGTAATCGTCGGCACTCGTGCTGTAATGCGTGAGCGCGTTGAAGTGGGCGGTTGAGTTGGACGAGCTGAAGCCGTTAAAACTCGATTGGCTGCTCGAAAGATTGAAGCTTACCGCTTGGCTCAGCCGTTGATTGAGCTGGCGATTATCGGTGAAAGCGAGCGAATTGCTGCTCGATTGGGTGCCCACCTGGCTCCGCGAAAACGTGTAGTTTTGCGAGGTATGCGCGGTTTGATGGACGACCGTTCCGTTGAAGCTTTCGTTCGCCGGGAGGTTGGTGTACGGCCCGTAATTGGAATTATAGGAGAACCCGAAATTTCCGCGCAGGCTATGCGAGAAATTCTCGATCTCTTGCACGTTCACGTTATACGTCGAGGTGGAACTGCGCCGGTCGTGGATGCCGTACGAATCGACGCTTAGGCTGCGGCGGCCGTTGCGCTTTTGATAGAAGCCGACGTAGCCGATGCCCAGGCCGACCTTGGTGAAATAATCGACGCGGTAGTAGCCGTAATAGTACTGGTCCTTGCCGAACGTCAAACGCGTCTTAACCCAGTAACCTTCGTATTGGTCGTAGCCGATGTTGGGGAAGTAGTGAGGCTTCTGCCGTTCGTCTTCGACGGTGCGCAACGGGATGACGACCTTGGGCAAGAAGAACACCGCGGCCGCCCCGAGCCATAAGATCGCTCTGTAGATAACGATCTTATCGCCGGGGAATACGTCCATGTTGCGCCCGGTGATGTGATATCCACCGCGCGGATTTTCGCACGTGGTTACGTACGGGGCGAGGCCGTGCGATACGCCGTCGGCGTCGCTATGCAAATCTTTGGCGCGAAAGTGCACGAGGCCGCGATCGACGCCTTGAGAGCTCGTGCCGTTGCCGTTGACGAGTTTCGCCGTTTGGTCGATGGTATCGAAGACGATCGTATCGGCCTGCAAGACCGAATCGCGGGAATGATCGATGATGTACGGACGGCCGGTGATCGTCACCGTGCGCTGCCCGTCGAAGTGAGCCTTGTCGCCGACGATCTCTTCCTGACCGTAATAGATATGCACGTTGCCGATCGCGTCGCCCGGCTGCCCCTGCTTGGTGCTGCCGACGACCTTGTCGGCGAGGATGGCGATGTAGTTGGGTGCGAGCGTCGGCTCGCCGGTCGGCTCGGGCGTGGGCGGCGGCGGCACTTGGCCTGCCGGCGTGATGGGTGGCGGCGTCTCGCCTCCGCGCACTAGAAAGACCGGCGCGTTCGCGGAGGCCGGGTTCGGCGTCGGGGTGGGAATCGGCGGCGGCGAGACGGCCCCGGAAACGATCGGCGGACGCGGGGTGGCGTAGAGCGTCGTGGTGCTGCCGTTCATCGCGGGAAACGTCGGCGTCGCGGCGGGAGCCGGCGAACCGCTCGGCGTCGCGCTGGGAGCGGAGCTCGGCGAAGCGCTCGGCGATGGAAAATCGTTCACCTGCGCGACGTACTGCGCGCGTTCGCGCTGCGCGCACGTCTGCCCGTTGAGGAGCTGCAAGGCGCGCTCGTTTTCGAGCTGGCGCTTCGACGGCGCGGCCATAGCCGGGGTGAACCCGCTCATAAAAGCAAGTAGGCAGACGATCGCGGCCAGGCCGCGTCGATTCATTCCATAGAGTGACACGCGGTCAGCGTTCTTCCAGCCAGAGTAAGACGGCACCCGCGGTGCCCATGACGATGTTGGGAATCCATGCCGCCAGAAACGGGTTGATCGCGCCGTTGCGGCCAAATGCGGCGGCCGCCGTCGTCATCAGGTAATACACGAAGAACATCAGGATGGCGAGCGCGATGCCGAGGGTTCGCCCGCGCTTGCCGAAACGCAACGCCAGCGGCACCGCGAGGAGGACGCCGATAAAGCAAGCAAACGGCCAGGCCAAACGTTGCGCGAGATTGATCTCGAGCCCGCCGAGCGCGCTGCCGCCGACCCCTTGCGCCTGCAGCGCCTTCACCTGGATCGAGAGCGACTTGCTCGACATCGCCCACGGATCGTTGTTCTGGCTGCTCATAAACTGCGCGGCCGTTTCCGCGAGCGGCAAACCGATGTGAATCTCTTTGACGTGCTGCTGGCTCGTGACGTACCCGTCGGCGTTATAGCGCGTATCGATCACGTCGTGCAATTCCAGCGCGCTGTTGTCGACCGTTGCGCTCTTGGCTTGCAGCGTCTCGGTCCACGGCCCGAAGTGCGCGGGCTTGAAGATCTGCACGCCTTCCATCGTCTTATTGTCCGGCGCGACTTGCGTGACGTAGAAGACGTTGCCGGTGTCGGGATCCTTGCGGAAGAACTGCGGCTCGACCGGCAGCGAGTTGGTGTGGTAGATGATTTGGTAGAACGTGCGCGTCGAAAGATCGACCGACGTCGGCGCAACGTATTCGTTCATCGCGTAGGCGATGACGAACATCGCGAAGCCGAACGCGAGCGTCGGCAGCGCGATCCGCGTGACCGCGATGCCGGCCGTCCGCATAGCCGTGATCTCGCCGTCGCCCATGACGCGGCCCATCGCGAGCAGCGATGCGAACAGGCACGCAAACGGAAACGCCATCGGGATCGCTTGCGGAATCCGAAACACGACGAACCGCAGCACCAAGAAGAACGGCGCGTGCTGGTTGATCAGGTAGTCGGCTGCGAGGAAGAAGATGTTCAGCGCCCAGAACAGCAAAAACGCGCCGAACGCGAACAGAAACGGCCCGATCATCTCGTGTACGAGATAGCGGTCGAGAATGGAAATGCGCAGACGCAAGGAGCGGACGCGGTGGGCCGGGTGACGTTCGGTTAGCGTCGCCATACGATGCGCGGGGGCGGAGCTAATAGCTCCGGTACGCCGACATCACGCGGGCGACGTACGCCTGCGTTTCCGGATACGGGGGGACGCCGTGGTACCGATCGACGGCGCCGGGGCCTGCGTTATAGGCCGCAACCGCGAGCGTAGCGTCGTTGTGGTAACGCTGGAGCAAGCCTTTAAGGTAAGCCGTGCCGCACTGTACGTTTTCGGTGGGGTCGAACGGGTTGGCAATGCCGCAGCTCTGCGAGGTGCCGGGCATCAATTGCATGAGCCCTTGCGCGCCCGCGACGCTGATGGCCGACGGGTTGCCAGCCGATTCGGCCATGATTACCGCGCGCACGAGGCCTTGCGGAACCGCGTTGCTCGCCGAAGCATCGGTGACCAGCGTCTGAATCTGCTCCGGGTTCAACGCGTGCGGAGCATAGGGAAGGTAGCCCGCACCGCTACATCCGTAGAGCAGGCCGAGGACCATCAGGGACCCCAGCAATCGTCGCATGATGCTAGTGCCATTCTCTGGCGACCCCCTCCGGCCTCTCGCGAGGCGCGATTCTAACGAAGCAGTTCCAGAGCGAGTGCTCGAGCCTTTGCTTTCACCAAGTCGCGAATTTCGCGCACCCGCTCGGGCGGCTGGCCCTTCGGGTCGGGGAGGCCCCAGTCGGCATCGATGCGTGGAACGCCCTGCACGTCGCAGCCCATGGTGATGACGCGCTCGGCGCGGGCCGCCTGGGCGGGGTCGATCAGTTTGGGCCGGGCCGCCGAAATATCGATGCCTTCCTCGGCCATGGCCGCGACCACGCCCGCGTTGGGGGCGTCCGCGGCTTCGGTTCCCGCGGATGCGACTTCGACCGCGTCGCCGGCAAATAGCCGCAGGTAAGCCTCGGCCATCTGGCTGCGCCCGGTATTGTGGCGACAAATGAAGAGAACCAGCGGCTTGTTCACAAGGCACTCCTTGCCGGGCTTTCACCGGTGGATCGATACGAGCGTTCGTAGCGGCGCGCGACCGTGACGAGGGCGAGCATGACGGGCACCTCCACCAGCGGTCCGATAACGGCCGCAAACGCTTCGCCGGACGTGATGCCGAAGACCGAGATGCACACCGCTATCGCGAGTTCGAAATTGTTGCTCGCCGCGGTGAGTGAGAGCGCGGTATTGGCGCCGTAGCTCGCACCCAAGCGTCGTCCCATCCAGAACGAGATGAAGAACATCGCTAGGAAATAGAGCGCGAGCGGTATGGCGATGCTCACGACGTCGAGCGGCTGCGCGAGAATGCGTTGGCCTTGCAGCGCGAACATCGCGATGATCGTGACGAGCAGTGCGACGAGCGTCCACGGTGCGATGCTCGGCACGAAACCGTCGTCGTATCGCGCCGCGCCCATTCGCGGGCGCAAGAGATAGCGCGTGGCGGCGCCGGCCGCGAACGGTAACCCGAGATAGATCAGCACGCTTTTCGCAACGTCGGCGATCGAGAGATGCACGGCCAGCCCTTGCAGACCGACCATCGGCGGCAGCACGGTGATGAAGAGATATGCGTACGCCGCGTATCCGAAGATCTGGAAGAGCGAGTTAAACGCCACGAGCGCGGCGGCATACTCGCGATCGCCGTTGGCAAGCTCGTTCCATACGATCACCATCGCGATACAGCGCGCCAGCCCCACCATAACGAGTCCGGCAAAAAAGGCGGGTTGTCCGTGTAAGAAGAGCGCCGCGAGAACAAACATCAGCACCGGCGCGATGATCCAATTCTGCACGAGCGAAACCGCGAAGAGCCGCACGTTGCGAAACACCGCGGGTAGGGCTTCGTAGCGCACGCGGGCGAAGGGCGGATACATCATCACGATCAGCCCAACCGGCACCAGCGCTGCCGGTAACGCAAGATGCATCGCACCCAGCGCGACGCCTAACGCCATCGCGAGCAGAATCCAGAACGTGAGATATCGGTCGAGAAACGAAAGCCGCGGCTGCGCGGCGGTGACCGTCACGCGGACAAGGCCGGGACGGCGGCAGGCAGTATGCTTGCGATCGCGTCCGAGACGCGATGCTGCGCGTCGGGCTGAAGGCGATAGTAAACCCACGTGCCGCGCCGCTCGCCCGAGATCAGGCCCGCCTCACGCAGCAAACGCAGGTGGTGCGAAACCGTCGGCTGGTTGAGCGGCAGCCCCGCCGTGAAATCGCAGACGCAGACCTCGTCGTCGGCCCGCGCGAGTGTTGCCAAGATCGAAAGGCGATGCGGGTCGCCTAGCGCCTTCAGGAGCGTGGCTTGCGCAGTAAAATCATCAGTTGCCACCGCCGCGGGTGGGCAACAACGCTGCATCGACATACTTCGATGCTAACTTTTGAATTGAAGCTTGTCAATGTATAAATGCGCTAAAAGAGCGGCCTAGGAGCCACTCTTTTAGCTTGGGCGGCGCCTCTGCAGCGCCTCTCACGAAGCGTTGATTTGGATCTTCTTCGGTTGGGCTTCGGGGCGGCGCTCGAGCTTCAGCAGCAGCATGCCGTTCTGTACGCTGGCGCTAATGGCGTCGGTATTGACGTCTTCGGGGACGGTAAACGAGCGAGAGAACGTGCGGCGCTCGCTGCGCCCCGCAACCGAGAGGATCCCATCCTTAAACGTGATGTCGATCTCATCGGGGTTGTACCCCGGGACCGGTACCTCGACTTCATATCCGTGTTCGGTTCGGGTGACGTTGTAATCGAACGCCCAGTTCGAGCGGTATTCCTGGAATGGATCGAAACCGAAGAGATTCCGGAAGGCCGTCCACGGAGCGGCGCTTTCGGTGCGGCTCACGAGGCCGCTTTCGCTATTGCGAGCTAACGTATTCGACAAAATAGTGACCCCTTTCTGGACAGCGGGGGCCAAATAGTTGCCTGCGAGCGCCCCCGCGGTTCAACATTATAAACGCGCTGGCACTCTTGTCAATAGACTGCTAAACTGCCAGCCGATCTCAAGGGTGCGCCCAATGGCGACGTGGTTGCCTTGGGCGTTGAGGTACGTGATGAGGTAGCGATCGTTGAAGATGTTCCGAACGCGCAGTGTCAGCGCGGAGCCTTTCCCCAGCCCGACGCCTTTGAGGAGATCGAAGGTGGTGTGCGGCGGCACCTTGCACGTCGTGCTGGCGGGCATGCAGTATGCCGAGGAAAGGCCGCTGCCGTACTCGCCGTCGATTGCGAGCCACCCGCCGCGGCGATCGTTCATGGTTACCCCGCCGCTTGCGTCCCAGTTCTGATCGTGGTCGGCCGGCGTCCAATCGCTGGGCGCTCCAAAGCACGGGGCTAATAGCTGCGTCTCGCAGCCTTTGTTCACCGAGCGCGTGTGCGTAAGTGAAACATAGGCCCGTCCGCTGTGAGCGAGCGGACGCTGATAGTACGCGCTTTGCGTGGAGATATTGCCGCGCGCGTAATTGATGTCTTGGTGGAGCGCCGTCACGCCAACTTGCGTATCGTCGATCAGATCCACGGCGATTTTCTGCGCGACGCGCAGGCCGAGTTCGCCGGCGCCGAGCCGAAGATGCCCGCCGATCTCTACGTCTGTATCACGCTGCGGTCGCAGATCGAACTGCGCGACGGCCGGCTGGTTAGGCAAGTTGAGCAATTGCGCCGCGCCCGGCGAGACGTTCTCCAGAGAGAACGGTGTGAAAAAGCGGCCGAGGTACAGATACGCGCTCGCGTCCTGCCCGTAGAGCCGGGCGAGCTTGACGCGCGGGCTTACTTGACTGAATCGCCGCGAGAACTCGTTTGAAAAAATCTGAAAGGTATCGTAACGCACGCCGTAGTCGAGCATCCACCGGCCCGCCATACTCCAGCCGTCCTGCGCATAGAGCGTGCCGTAATGGCCGGTATTCGGCGCGTTATCGATAACCGTGGTCGCCGCGTTCGGCGTTAGCGGTGTGAGGAGCGGCGCCAGAAAATTCATCGGCTGCAGCGTTACCGCGTAGAGCTTCTGGACGCTGGTTGCGTCGTACGATCCGCCAAAGCGCACGTCATGTTTCGCGGAGCGCACGTCGTTATCGGCATTGAGGATGATGTCTCGCGCCGTGCGATCGGCGTAGAGTGAGTACGCGCATGCCGGTACGACCCCGTTGGCGCAGTCGCTTGACGTGCCGCCGGCGGCGAGGTTCAACGATTGGCCATAGATGAAATCGTTCGTTGGGTCGGGGTAGTCGGTGATGCGCGAACGCTTCAGCCCGATGCCATACGTTAAGGCGCCGTTCGAGCGCAGGGCGTGGTGTACTTGGAGCGCTAGAAACGTATCGTCTTGCCCCTCGTTATCATCGGTCGCCGCCGGCTCGCCTCCCGCGAGATCGTTCGGAATTTGAAACGTCTGGTGTGCGTGCAGCAGCGTAACGTTCATAAAATCATTCCCGTACGGGATGGTGTAGCGCAGAAACGCATTCGCCGTTGCCCCGCTATCGTGCGCCGCGGTGAAGTTTGGCGGGTCGAGGAAGCGATTGCCTTGCATGACGCGCACGTCTGCTACCAGCGAGCCCCTGCCGAGCGGCGTATGATAGCCGAGGTTGGCATCGTAGGTGGCAAACGAGCCCGCGTGCGCGTAGCCGTCCATGCCGGCCCGGCCAGTGCCGACATTGGTGTTGATATCGATTACCGAGGCGAAGCGTCCACCGTATCGTGCCGGATATGCACCTTCGAGTACGCGCACGAACGAAATGTCGTTCGGGTCGATCTCACTGCCGATTTCGCGATTGAGCTCCTGCGGAATCGGGACGCCGTCGACGATATAGTTGATATCGCCGTGGTCGCCATTGATATGAATCACGCCGTTTGCACCGCGCGCCGCGCCGGGGAGCTGCAGCAGCGTATCCGGCAGCGAACCCGCTGCAGGCGAGTGCGAGAGCATCGCTTGATTCAGCACGACATCGGTCCCAGAGGCGTGCGGGAGGGAGCTGCCCGAGGATTTCACCGCGCCGATCTCGGGCAACAACGTAAGCGTCAGCGAAACCGTTTCGCCGGCCAAATCGACACGAGCCGAAGCGACGCCCGCGGCCGCGCCGGCCGAGAGGCCGTAGCTTCCGCTGGGCAACGCGTCGAAGACGAAGCGTCCCCCGGCATCGGTAGTGCGCTTCAGCATCATGTTGTCGCCGCGCGCTATAATGCGGGCGTCTGCGACGGGCCGTCCATCGGAGCGAACGACCAGCCCGCGGATGGAGGCCAGGGTCTGGGCACTAGCCGAGAACGGCGCGGAAGTCAGGGCGTACAGGAACACGAGGCAAAGCGCTATGCTGCCGCCCGCAAACGAGCGTTTCATCGAGGGTCCTTATCGGAAAGCGACATACCCATTTGCCGGGTTGTCTCATTGATGAAAATAGATTATCATTATCAATAAGTCAACCCCCGGGAGAACCGATGTCGAGCATCCAGAGCAGAAATACCAAGCAGCGCGCCGCTATTCGCGCCGTCTTCGAACGCGCCGATCGCCCTATGACGACTCAGGACGTCCTAGAGGATGCGTCGGCGGACCTAGACGGCTTGGGCTTGGCTACCGTGTATCGCTCGGTTAATGCGCTTGCCGATGAAGGCTGGCTCGAAGCCGTCGAGATTCCGAACGAGCCGACCCGTTACGAAAAAAGTGGAAAGGCGCACCACCATCATTTCCAATGCGAGCGCTGCGAGCGCGTGTACGATATCGATGGGTGCATCGATAACTTACGCGCCTTGATACCGCCGCACTTTCGTATGCGCTCGCACGCGCTTACGTTGCACGGAACTTGCCCGCATTGTAACGCCGGCGATTGATCTGCATAGGGCATTAAGCCGTGCGCGCGAAGCGTGGGGACATGCTCGCGTTCAGTCGAGGCCGCCGCGTGTTTGCCGCGGCCGTAGCCATGTTCTGCCTTCTGTTTCCCCTGCAAGCGCGGGCATCGTCGCCCGCGCCGTTGCCGACACCGACCGGTAGCCCGGCGCCCAGCGACCCGTGCGGAGGCTCCATGCGGCTGCTCGCTACGCTCAATCGTCCCACCATCGGCTATAGTGCATGCGCTGTCGCCTCGGGCACCACCGTTACAGAGATCGGCTACCAGAATCAGGTCACCGGCACGGGCGCGAGCGCGCAGATCCTTACGCAGTATCCGCAGACGTTTATTCGCTTTGGTTTGCGGCCACGATTCGAATTCGATATTATCGGGCCGAACGAGGCTCGTCAGCGCATGCTGCAACCCAACGGACTTGTGGCGGTCTCAAACGGTGCTTACGATTCGGGCATCGGCGCGAAGTACGAGCTACCGCCCAGCGCGCGCTACACCATCGGATTCGACGGCCTCTATACGACACCAAACGGTTCCCTCGCGCTCACGGCCGGAAACGCAACCCTAACGGGAAATCTCGATGTCGCGTACGCGCTCGATGCAAGCACCGGCATCGGCACGACGCTCGCTTTCGCCTCGACGGGCGGCTACGCCGCAGACGGGAGCCACGCGCGGTACGGTACGTTCATGCCGTCTCTGGTCGTCACCAAACAATTGCCCGGTGCGTACCAGCTCTATGCGGAGTACGTGCATCTCTCGAAGACCGAACCGGACCGCGGGCAGCGGAACTTCGTCGATTACGGCGTGCAGAAGTTACTCGGAACCCGCACGGAAATCGATGTCGAACTCGGCGACAGCATCACGCCGAACCCGGCGCAGCGTTTCCACTACGTCGGCTTCGGCATCGGCTTCCAACTGCGCTAGCGCACCGGCGCTATTGAAACACGGTAACGCGTTGCACGTCGCCCGGAACGACATACATGCCGCCGGTTCCGATAGCTCGCGCAACTTGCCAGCCGGCCTCCGGCTTTGCGGCCGGATAGACGACGCGGCCTTCGCCGGTTGCCCCGCCGACGACGTGCACGTGCGTGAAGCCGAGATGCTGCAAGTGCAGCGCCATGTGTGGGGTGCCGTACAGCGCGACGGATATCGTGCTCGGTTCGGGAAGCGGCGGGAGGCCGTCATCGGAGCCCTGCGAACCGAACGAAGCGAGCTTCGCATAGATCTCGCGCGGATCGAGCACGTCGTAATCGGCGCCCTCAATGTGCCCGGCGGCGTTGATGCCGGGAATCGTCGCCGGCGCGAGCGTCATCGATGCCGCTAGCGTTGCGATCGGCACTTGGTAGACGGGCGCGCCGGCCATCGCGATGCCGATACGCACGAGCCGGTCCTGCGAGAGATTCGTGGCAACGTCGTGCTTCATCCGTTTCACGAACGTCGGAATCAGCGTCGCGGCATGCGCCGGATTTAGCAACTTATCGCGCAGCAACCCGAGCACTTGCACCTCGGCTTGCATGCGTTGAAAATCGTTGATGCGATAGCCGTTTCCGGCCTGGTTCTGCCGCACGCGCACGAACGCCAACGCTTGCGCGCCGTTCATGTGTTGGACGCCCGGCGCAAAATCCGCGCCGCTATTGACCGGATCGTACACGCGGGCTTTCACGTCGACGGTGAGGCCGCCGACCGCATCGACCGCCGCTTTGAAACCGGCAAAGTTGGCGACCACGTATCCGTCGATCGGTAGGCCGGTGAGTTTTTCGACCGCCTGCGTTAGGTACTTGGGACCATCGGGCGGCGTATCTTGGTCGCCCATAAAAAGTAGCGTCTTGATCTTTGGGATGGGATTGTGCCAGTCGGGTTGCGCGGTGAGCGCGTCGCGCGGAACGGTGATCGCGTCGATCGTATGCGTTGCGGGATCGAGGTGCGCGAGCAGCACTACATCGGCCTGCCCGGCCGCCGTGCCCAGGCCGAGCGGGTCGCCGGCCGCGACGCCGCGCGCGTTATTGGCAACGAGCAGAATATTGATGGGCTTATCGCCGAGCGCAATTTTGGCAGCGATGCTGCCGGTTACTTGTCGTCCGGCGTGGGACGCAAATGCGAAGCCAATGCCTATGGCGAGGACCGCTAGGACGATCGTAACGATCCCCCTGCGGCGTAAACGGACACGACGCATGAACGATGCTCCTAAAGATTGGCGCGTAAACACGGCCGCAGCGCGGCCGGAGTGGGCTTACGTGCGCAGGAGCGGCGGCGCGCGGTCGCGCAGGTGCGCGAGGACGCCGATGAGTTGAAGCGATGTGACTACGTCGCGCGAACGCGAACGAATCGCGAGCGGTTGCGCCGAGCGCGAGCCGGGTTCCAGGATGTGTGCGATAATACGGACGGCGACGCGCGTAAACGCGCGAAGCAGCCACAGCGCCGCCAGCGCGACGCAAACGCAGGCAACGGCATGAGCGAGCAGGGCGATCGGCGCGGGGCCGCCGAGCCAGACCATCGGGCCGAGCAGATGCCCTCGCACGACCAGTTGCTCCGCCGTTTCCATGACGTAGAGCACGCCAAGCTGCAAACCAAATGCAAACGGAAGCGCCCGTACCAACGACTGTTTGCGCAGAACCGTATTGGAGACCCGGAGCCAGTCGGCGGTTCTGCCTGTGACGAGCTTTGCGATTTGCAGCCCGCCGAGCGCGCATGCGGCGAGCAGCGCGACGGCAAGCGCCGGAAGCACGTCGATGGTGCTGCGGTCGGTGAAGTGCCCAGCGCCGAACCAGCCGGCGTTCGACGCGCATTCCACGAGCGGATCGGCGATGGCCGCCGCAAGCACGGCAACCATGCAAACGAACGCGCAGCGAATATAGAAAGAGATGGGCACTTCAACATCGGCGTTCCGCTCGTCGCGGCAGGCGCCCTTCGATGAGTGCGCTCGCTTGGCCGGTTGATCGGAGCGTGGAACGAGGGAAAATCCGGATGGCAGGCAAACGATCGTTGCCTATGGCTAGAATCGAAGCATCACGCCTCGAGGAGTTGCGCCTGGCACACGGGCTTTCCCAGCGTGCCCTATCGGCCGCGGCCGGCATCACGCGGCAGGCGATCGGCGCAATCGAAGCCGGCCGCATGCAGCCGGGCGTAGCGATCGCCCTGAAGCTGGCCCATGCCCTGGGGACGACCGTTGAGGATCTTTTCGGCGCCGCCGCGGAGCCGGCACCGGCGCCGAGCCGCATAGCGACGGCGACGATTGCGGGGCGCAGCGTCGCGCACTCTTTGAATTACGACCATCTCGCGATCGAGCCGGCGCAAAGCCAAGCGCCGAACGTTTTTGTCGCGGGCTGCGACCTCGCGGTTGGGCTGCTCTCGCGCCATGCGATGTTGCACGCCCGCGATCTACGCATGCTGTGGCTCACAATGACCAATCGGGGCGCGCTCGATGCGCTCGTGCGCGGCGACGTGCACGCGGCCGTTGTTCATGGCGACGATGCGCTACAGCGCGCGCGTGCGATGCACGAGCTTGCACCGTTCGAGCTCGCGGCGACTGAAGAAGGCTGGCTGGTTGCTCGCGGCAATCCGCTTGGGCTGCGAAGCGCGGCCGATCTCGTCGCCACGCAGACGCGGTTCGTGAATCGCCCGGACGGCGCCGGCGCCCGCCGGCTCCTCGACGACCAACTGCGGCGCGCCGCCGTCGATCCGCGGCGCGTGCTGGGCTACGATCGCGAACTTGCGGGCCAGCTCGATGCGGGCCGCGCGATCGCGCAGGGCTTCGCCGACATCGCGGTCGGCATGGCCAGCATCGCGCATCTGTTCGATCTCGATTTCATTCCGCTGCGCGAAGAACGATGCGTACTGCTCGTCCCGCGCAGCGCGCTACGCGCACGCGAGACCCGCGCGCTGCTCGATGCGTTGCGGTCCGCGCCGTATCGCCGCGATCTCGAAGCCCTGCAATCCTACGACGTAACACGCATTGGAGAAAACATAGCATGAATCGCCGCACGCTTCTAACCGGCGCCGCAGCGACGGCCTCGCTCGCACTAGCCGCACGGCCCGCACTCGCGCTCGATGCGACGACGCTGAACGTTGCCTACGCCGGCTCGATGGGGGCGCTGATGGAGGGCCCCGTCAAACGCGCGGCCGTGCAACAGCTCGGCGTGACGATGCAAGGCCGCGGACAAGGCGCGACGGCGCTCGCGCAACTCATCGTCGGCGGCAGTTTGAATCCCGACGTCTTCATCTCGGTAACGCCGAGCCCGATGCTGATGGTGTTGCGCGCGGGCAGAGCGAAGGCCGCGCGGCCGATCGCAAAAACCGAGATGGTGATTGCGTATAGTCCGAAGAGCCGCTTCGCACCGCTGTTCGCGAATGCCGGTAAACCCGGCGCGATGCCGTGGTTTGAGATCCTCGAGCAGCCGGGCCTGCGCTTCGGCCGCACCGATCCGAACGTGAACCCCGAAGGGCAGTACATCATCTTCACGATGCAACTTGCCGCGCAATATTACCACCGCCCGGAGCTGGTGGACCGTGTGCTGGGGCCGACGATCAATCCGCCGCAGATTTTCGAAGAGACGACGGTTGAAGCGCGCCTGCAGGCGGGCGAACTCGATGCGGCATCCGCGTATAAGATCGAGCCGGGACCGTTTCATTTGCCGTACGTAGACCTGCCAGAGCAGATCAACTTCGGGAGCGATCGGTACGAGGAGTTTTACTCGCACGCAAGCCTAACGCTGGGCGGCAAAACGCATCATCCCGAGCCGCTGGTGTATTACGCCGCGGTGCTCGACGGTTCGCCGCACCCGCGCAAAGCGCAGGCGTTCGTCGATTTGCTCGCAGGCCCGCAGGGCCGAGCGATCTTCCGCAATTACAACTACGATGCGCCGGGAGCCGCAGCTTCCTTGCGCGCGTAACCGCGCAAAAATGGCCTGGAAGCGCTGGGCACCGCGCATCGGCGTCGTGCTCTTTGGGCTGCTGCTGCTCTATCCGCTGAGCGGGCTATGGGCCGCGGTGGGCCCGTGGACGCTCGGCGATACCGCGTCGACAGAGGCGGCGGTGCGCACGTCGGTCGGCCTCACCGCGCTCGCGATGGTGTTCGTCGTCGCGTTCGGGACGCCGGTTGCGCTGTATATCGTGCGCTGTTCGGTGACGGAGCGTTTATGGTGGCAGGGCGTGTTGCTGATCTCGGTGTTACTGCCGCCGCTGGCGCTGGGGATTCTGCTCTCGCTAGCGTTCGGCGTGCACGCGCCGCTCGGTGCGATGTTGCAACGTTGGGGCGTGCAGACGTTCAACAGCCCGGCCGCGTTTGTCATCGCGCAATTCTACGTGAGCATCGGGTACTACGTCCTTGCGGCGATCGCGGCTTTGCAGAGCGTACCGCGCGCATTACAGTTGCAGGCCGCGTTGCTCGGACTAACGCCGTGGCGGGTGTTTTGGCGCATCACGTTTCCGTTAGCGCGCGTCGGCCTCGCGGCGGCGCTGAGCCTGGCATGGGTTCGCGCACTCGGCGAATTCGGAGCGGTGCTCGTGGTGGCGTACTATCCCGCCGGCATGCCCGTGCAGTTGTGGGTGAGTCTACAGAATTTCGGATTGCCGGCGGTGATGCCGTTGCTGGTGATCTTCTTGGTATCGGCGCTTCCGCTACCGTGGCTCGTTCATCTGTTCGCACAGCGCCGCGCGAGCGCGGTACACCATGCTTGACGCGCACGTTATCAAACATCGCGCGCAGCATACCGTGGACGTGGCGCTGCAATTGGAGGCGGGCGGCGCGCTCGGCCTTTTCGGCGCGTCGGGAGCGGGCAAGAGTACGGTGCTCTCATGCATCGCCGGCATCGAAGAGCCGGACGGCGGCTTCGCCCGTATCGACGAAGTGCAGCTCTTCGCACCCTCGCTGCCGCTGCACCGGCGCCCGATCGGCTACCTCACGCAAGATGCAAATCTGTTTCCGCACCTGAGCGTGGCCGACAATGTCTGCTTCGGGCTGCATAACGACCGCGGGATGGCGGACGGCGATCGGCCGTGGGTTAACGAATTGCGCGATCGCCTCTCGCTGGGCCCCGTATGGAACGAATCAGCCTCCCGCCTTTCCGGCGGCCAAGCTCGCCGCGTGGCGCTTGCGCGGATGCTCGCGCGGCGGCCTCAGGTCGTGTTGCTCGACGAACCCTTCGCGGGCCTCGATCGTCCGATCGTACGCGAATTGCTCGCGGCGCTCGTCGAGTGGCAACGGAGCCTGCGGTTCTCGATGATCGTGGTCGACCACCAGGCCACGGTCCTCGAGCGCCTGTGCTCGCACGTGTTGGTTTTAGAGGAAGGCCGGGTGGTACAACACGGCCGCTGGGACGACGTCCGCAGCCGCCCCGCAACGCCGCTCTTGGACGCCCTGCTCGCACCGCTTTAGCCTCCCCCGTTTGGCCTGATTGACGCAGCGAAATTTGGGAAGGTAAAGAACTATTCGGCTCGCTTCGGCGAGAATATGGGAAATGGCGACATAGGGGGCTGAAATGCTAGCTGAAGACCACGTGGGCTTCCGCCAACGCGACGGGCACATTGTTGTGCTATATGGTGATGACGACGGTTTGTTAACGCGAAAAGCCGTTCAATATTTTGTCGAAGGGATTGCCCGCGGCGATTCGCTGTTCGTCGTAGCAACGCCGGAGCACTGGCGCGCGTTCTCTGCGGATTTGGATGAAAGCGGCTTGGATTCGCAGCGAGCGGTGCGCGAAGGTGCAATTATCGTACTGGATGCAGAAGACGTGCTTGCGCAAATCATGTGCGATGGAGAACCGGATGCCGCGCTCTTCGACGCAGTTGTGGGCGCGCCCATTCGCGCGCTCGCAGATGAGACGCATGTCGACATCCGAGTTTACGGCGAAATGGTCGGGATTCTTTGGACGGCTGGATTGTCGGAGGCCGCTGCGCAGCTGGAGCTGCTATGGAACGACCTGCGCGCCACGGTGCAATTTGCCTTGTTCTGTGCGTATCCGGTCGACGTCTTCGGGAATGAATTTCAGGTGCCCGCGGTCGATAGCATCCTGTGCGCTCATAGCGAATTGATCACGATCGACGACGACCGTCGGCTCGAGCAAGGCCTCGGGCATGGTATAGATCGCGTGCTCGGGCAAGGTGCGGTCGATGTGCGGCCGTCCATTGAATCGAACCGGCGAGTGGCTTGGGCGCGGCTCCCCCAAGCCGAATCCACCATACTCTGGCTACGAGATAAGCTACCGGTATACGCCGACGAAATCGTCGACGCCGCGCACGAGTATTTTCGCGGAACTTCCTCTCCGCCGTAGCGCGGCCATTGCATTCATAAAATCGGCGATAACGCCCGCGTGTTAAGTGGGCGTTATCGTGGGTTGAACAGGGAGTGGGCTATTGAATCATCGTCGCGTAGAATACGCCGCTACGCCAGTAGCCGTGCGCGATGATCTGTCGGCCGACGGCTACCCGCCCGCTCATCTGGCGATTGAGTGCCGGTCGGTCGTTGATAACAACCCGTCGCGTGCTCTGCTGGACGGTGACGAGGTGCCCTTGGACGGAAACGATGGTTCCGGCGATGCGCTGATGCCGATACATCATTGGACCCGTGCAGTTTCCGTTCGCAACCCACGTATTGTCTTGCCAAGAACCGCAACGTGAATCGACGTACGGCGACTGCGAATTCTGCATACTCTGCATGCTTTGCGCCGCAGCCGGGATCGTCATCGACACGGCACCCGCGGCGAAGATCGCTCCGGCAAGAAGATTTGAAAGTTTATTCATAGCATTTACTCCTTCGTAATATTGATAGCAAACTTCATATACCCAAAACACGAAGCCCACGCGCAGCAAGCCCTCGCCATAACAGACGACCGACCGCACTCCAGCGAATTCCAGCAACCTCAACCAGCGTAACCGTCACCTCTCCATTCACGCCCTTACGAATCACCGCGCAGCCGCCCGCATCCACCTTCTTGTCGACCAGAATAGGCGTCTGGGCTCGCGTGTGCGGGTATAGCTTCGTTGTGTCCAACAACAGTGTCATGTGTAGGAGCCTCCTGTGAATCAAGAAGCTGACCTTGTCGTTATCGGGACCGGTAGTGCAGGCGCTAGCGCTGCGTACGGCGTGCGAAAGGCGGGGCGGAGCGTCGCCATTATCGATGAGTTACCGTTCGGTGGCACCTGCGCGTTACGTGGTTGCGACCCCAAAAAAGTGCTGGTAGGTGCGGCGGAGCTCGTAGACTGGACGCGCCGTATGAATCAAAGCGGAATACGTGGCGAATCTTACATTGCGTGGTCAGACTTGATGCGATTCAAAAGCTCATTTACCGACCCCGTCCCAGCGGATCGCGAAGCCGGATTTCTTAAAGCCGGTATGTCAACCTACCATGGTGCTGCCCGCTTTTTGGATGCTACGACGCTATCCGTCGGTGATACCGTGCTCGAAGCGCGGCACGTCGTCATTGCAACGGGAGCCGCGCCCGCTCATTTAAATATTCCGGGCGAAGAACATCTGGTAACCAGCGATAGGTTTCTGGAGCTCCCCGACCTCCCGGAGCGGGTCCTCTTCGTTGGCGGCGGATACATCGCGTTCGAATTCGCGCACATTGCGGTGCGCGCCGGTGCGCGACCGATCATCGTGCAGCGTGGTGACCATGTGTTAGCCGGATTCGATCAGCAGTTGGTGACGCAGTTGGTGGATGTTACGCGATCGATCGGCATCGAGGTACGTTTGGCGACCGATGTGATCGCGGTCGAAAAAGCCGCCAGTATTTTCCGTGTGACGCTACGCTCCGGTGGAGAAGAGCACGTCGTAGAATGCGACCTTGCGGTCCACGCTGCCGGTCGAGCGGCAAATCTCAAGAGTCTCGATCTCGAAGCTGCCGGGGTCACATACACCGCTGCGGGGGTTTCCGTAAACCAATACTTGCAAAGCTCGAGCAATCCGGCGGTCTATGCTGGCGGCGACTGCGTGCGTGCTGGAGGCGCGCCGCTAACGCCCGTAGCCGGCGGAGAAGGGGAGCTGGTTACGCGAAACATTCTGGAAGGCAATCGGCACACAATGGACTTCTCGGGTCTCGCAAGCATCGTCTACACTATTCCCTCCCTTGGCATGACCGGCATGACCGAGCCTCAAGCGAAGAGCCGTGGTCTCAATTTCACCGTGCACGAAGGGGATACAACGGGGTGGTATTCCTCCCGAAGAGTTATGGCGCGGCGATCCGCCTATCGTGTACTCATCGAGAAGGATACGGGGCTACTGCTCGGCGCGCATATTTTAGGGCCGCACACCGAGGAATTGATAAATGTGTTTTCTCTAGCCATTCGCGCGCGAATCCCGGCAGCGGTACTCAATGATACGCTTTTCGCATTCCCGACGGGGTCATCGGACATAACCTATATGGTCGGCAGCGACTGAGGTACGAACGATATCCAACCCCGTCACGGCTGCACGGCGCTTGCGGGGACCACGGTGAATCGGCTTACTCCACTGGCGGCTCCGAAGTCATGGAGTACCATCCCGCTGCTTGCCGAGACCTCGAGCGTCGTATCCGCGTTCTCGACCGTGGCGAAGAGCGTGCCGCCGCCGGGGCTCACGGCCATCGAGACGAACTGACTCTTCCCGGTCGGATTCTTTGCCAGATCGATGGCCTTACCCGCCGAGAGCGTTGCCGTATCGTACGAGCGTAGGTTGCCGCTAAACGTCGAGGCCCACACCGTTGAGGATGGGGCAGAGGTTGCAGCCTGCATGAAGCCGCTCATCGCCATCATCATGTTCGCGGGCGAGAAGCCCGACTCGTCGGTGTGGAGTGTCTTCAAAAGTTTGCCGTCGGCAGCGGAGTAGATCATCACGTCTCCGCTAACGGGGCTGAACGCCCAGAGCTGGCTCTTGTTCGGACCGGCCAGCAAGATGCTCACAAAGCGCTGCTTTGGCGCCAACATCGTGACCAGGTGCCGGGTGCCAGTGTCATAGACGTCGATGCCCGGGCGGTTCAGGCCGGCTACGTACAGCCTTTGGCCATCGTGGGTTACCACGGCCGTCATCCCGCCTTTGCCGGCCAGCGACGCCGTCATGGCATAGGGAGCGTGGGCGCTGAAGGCGCGCACATAGCCGAAGCCCACAGCGTAGACGGTATTGCCGTCCGGTGAAAGGATTGTTGCAGCCTTAGCAGCCTTCGGAAGCGCGTGGCGCCCCAAGATATGTCCGCTTTTCAGCGAGAGTACCAGGAACTGGCCGTTGCCGCCGTCGGCGACGTAGGCGTCCCCATCCTTGGCTATCGCGACACCGAAAGTGCTGCCGCCGTGCGCGAACGGCACGAGCCGCTTCTGACCCGCCGGCGTCAGCACCATCAGGTTGCCGCCTTGCGGCCCGACTACGGCGTACGGCACCGGCGCCGCAGATATAGGGACTACCTGAGCGGCCGAGAGTCCCACCAGGACAATCGCGCCGATCCACCGCCGTAAGCGGCTCATGGTTCCAAGGGGCGCTTCTTTCGTTCCGTTCATTCTCGTGGTACTCCGTATTCAGCTGATTCGCTCGACGCAATCTGTTGTGCAGATATGCGTGGACGAGCGCATCCCGGCCTCTTTGTCTAGATGAGCCGCATCAGATGAGCAATATCACAAATTAGATGAGGAATATTCTCAGATACTGCAAATGAGCTGCGTTAAAAGATAATGCCTAGCGGGACGGAGGGTGACGAAGGTGTGGCTCAATCGACTACCGCCGGACTATCGACGCAGATATCATTTCAATATAGCGATCCTGGTCGGCTTATTCCGTCATTACCGAGCCGCGGAGGCTACGCTAGACGACGGAATGGCTGCGAGGGGCTTACGCGAGGAAGTGCTGAGCGCCGAACGCGACTTCGTGCAATTCCGGCCGTTGCTTGAATGCCGTCAAGATGTCGGGATTGTATCGCGCGAGTTGCTTGGTAGGGATGAGTAGGCGCGGTTCTTGCAGCGGGAGCGACCGAAAGCCGTGCTTCAGGTAAAATGATGCGGCGCGTTCGTTCACCGGGTCGGTAATTACGACAACCGCACCAATAGAGAGCGCGACGAAAAGCGATCGCCGCAATGCATCGCGCAGGAGCGCCGCGCCTAAACCCTTGCCCTGATGAGCAACGCCCATGCCGAGTTGCCCAAGAAGGATCATCGGTATCGATCCAAGTTTTGATACCTTCAGGGCGCGCGCCGTCGTTTCGTCCATCTCCGCATCGCGGTATTGGTATGGCACCAGCGTGTAGTATCCGAGGACTTCACACGGTTCTTCGTGAGGCGACGACGGAACCAGAACGTAGGTTTGAGCCACAAACCGTTCTGAGGCTTGGCGTGCGCGATGATCTGTCGGCCGACGGCCACGCGTCCGCTCACCTGACGATTGAGAGCCGGCCGATCGTTGATGACGACTTGTCGCGTGCTCTGCTGAACGGTTACGAGGTGTCCTTTTACGGAAACGATCGTTCCCGCGATGCGCTGATGTCGATACATCATCCGCCCGGAGCAATTGCCGTTCGAAACCCAGGTATCGTCATGCCACGAGCCGCAGCGTGAATCGACGTATGGTGGCTGCGAGTTCTGCATACTTTGCATGCTTTGCGCTGTGGCTGGAACGCTCATCGACATGGCTCCGGCCACAAAGACCGCTCCGGCAAGAAGATTCGCGAGTTTATTCATAGAGTGTGCAATACCGCAGGCTGCGGGAAAGCTTCCTCGCAGAGCGAGCCGACGGCAGCCCCCACGATCGCAGCAGCGAGTTGGGCTTTACTAAGGCTTCGAGCTGTCGAAAATCGTCGGGCCCGCGGGCCTTTCGTCCATAACCGTCGGTTTGCGTGGACCGTTTCTTGCCGGGCAGCAGTAGACACCGGCCAGAAAATACATGTCGTCAGGCCCGAAGGTTGGAATATGGTTCATGCGAGCGCAATCCGACGCAGAAGCCAGGACCGTGAAGGCGCGCTCGGCCGGCGGTGTGGCCGCCGAGTAGTGCTTGACGAGGTCCGGGCGTGCCTTGCGAAGGCAAGCGGTGTAGCTGTTCATTCTCATTTGCGCATATTCGAACTGCTGTAAGTCTCGGCGTTGCGGAGCCGTAAGAACGAAGATGCCCCCACTCGCCACCGCTAATCCCAGCACGAAGGATGCCACGGAGATCAGCCACGCCCGATTGTTGCGTGTCATCCTAAAGCGATCGCGTCGCGTCGGTTAGTTGTCAAAGCCCGCACCGGCTACGGCTTTCTGTGTAGCGTCGACGTGCACGTCGTGATCGACGAAAACGGCGAACATTTTGGATGGCTCGACGGTCACATCTTTACCCCGCACGAAGTTGTGGGCGAATAACCCTAACGGTCCGAGCAGAACGTACGTCAGAATGGTCGCCGTCGATGCGGCGCCCTTCTGGTCGCTGCCGGCGCCCGTGGCATGATTGACATCGGAGAGCAGTACTTTGCCATGGTCGGCGCTGTACACCCAATTCATAGCCATGCCGAGCTTTCCGCCGTGCCCGTTCCCACCGGCGCGGTCGACGAGCGTAACGGTCGCCTCACCGTTGGCCCCTTTAGGAATTACGATGTAGCCGCCCTCATCGACTTCCTTGTCGACCACAATTGGCACGAGGTCCCCAACGTTCGCCGATACCGATGAGACTTTCTCGCTAACCGACACATCGACGGTGGTGCCACCGGGGAGCAGCTCGACCGTAGCTGGCAATTCCGGCGCAGGCGTAGCTGCCTGATCGTACGACGACCCCGGAGTCGCGACCGCAGCAGGCGTTACTTGTTGCCCAAACGCCGGCGCCACGCAACCAAACGAAAAAAGGACGAGAACAAAGTATTTCACGGCCTAAGTGCTTTCCCGACAACGATCGTGTTCACGATCCTTGCCGCATAAAATTATAGCAGTGCGTCGCGTTCGGCCTAAAGCGAGCGCGTCCCCTAGAAAGCGCGTACGGTATATAGTCCATTAGTCACGGTGTAAAGACATCACCTTCAATCTTTTTTCTGCGATGCCGCGAAGCGCGCTGGCGTTGCAGCATTGAGGTTTACAAAGGATTGACCCCGACGGTCCGGGTTGACGCTCTGCACCGCAGGAGCGGGTTCTGAAAGCACTCTAGTAGTTATGTATTAGCTACTTCAGCCCATTGGGCAGAGGGTTTTTCGTATGCGTATTCTCTCCCGTATCGCGCGCGGAGCTGCCATTGCGGCGCTCCTTGCGCCTCTTACTTTCGCACCGCTCTCCGCCGCGCCGGTGCCCGCCTTGCGCGTGCAGGGGACGCTTAATCAGATTCCGCTGCTGCGCAAAGCTGCGGCGGCCTACGATGCTCAAAACTCGAACATCACCGTCGATGTCAAAGGAACGAATTCCGGCCAGGGCATCGCGGCGCTGCGCGAAGGCACGATCGACGTCGCCGCATCGGATATCGCGGTCTCGTATCCGGGCTTCTCGGACACAACCATCGGCGTACTCGGCGTCACCGTCATCGCGGGGCCGCACACCGGCGTAAAAAACCTCACGCGCGAGCAACTCGCGGCGATCTACCTTGGCAAGATCAAAAATTGGAAAGAAGTCGGAGGCGAGGATCAGCCGATCGTGCTGTTCGGCCGGGCAATCGGCACCGGCGTGCGCTATCTCTTCGAACAGAAGGTGGTCAAGTCACCAATCTCCAGCAGCAATCCCGTCAATCCCAACGTTCTCGTGGCGACAATCGCGGCGACGCCCGGGGCGCTCGGATATGTCGGCAGCTACTTCGTGCGCAATCAGCCCGGCCTCATACTGAGGTTTGACGGCGTGCTGCCGACCCCGGAAAACATTCGCAGCCATCGCTATGCATTCTCGACCGACGAGCACCTGTACACGCGCAGCGGCGGTTCGCCCGAGGCGCGGGCATTTGCCACGTTCGTCGCCGCACAGCGCGCGATGCTGAACTCGTCCGGGATTTACTAGCAGCGGCGAATAGCGTTGACGGCCACTAGCGTTGATCGGTTACGGGAGTCCGATCAGCGCTCGCGCACGGACGTCTCATGCAGGTCGCCAGGAGCGGCGGCGGCAGGGTCTCGGTAAGCTCGCGCGTATCACAGAGCGGCAAAGGAAATGCTATGCGCCAGACTACGCCTTCAGTTCCAGGCATCAACACGCAGCGTCTCTCACTACGAGTGCTGGACCCCGAATATGCTCAGATATGCGCCGACTACGCACTTCGGAACAGGGATCACCATGCGGCGTCTGCGCCTAGCCGCTCGGACGAATATTACCGAGGCGAGTACTGGGGAGAGCGCCTGATAAACGCTCAAAAGCGTTTTGAAGAAGGAACGAGCATCGAGATGTTTTTTCTGACGCGCGAAGATCCACGTCGAATCATCGGCAATTGCAACTTTGATGGGTTTTCGTTTGGTGCCTTTCAAGCGTGCTATCTGGGATATAATCTCGACAAGGACGAGGTTGGAAACGGCTACATGACTGAAGCGCTGGATGCCGCTATATCATACGCATTTGACCTGACGGGCATCCATCGGATTATGGCAAACTATATGCCCACGAATGCCCGGAGCGGGAACGTGCTCAAGCGGCTTGGGTTCCGAGTTGAAGGGTACGCGAGAAATTATTCACGACTCAATGGCGCATGGCAAGATCATATTTTAACCGCAATGCATTCCGACGAGTGGAACTGCCGAAGCGATGCCCCGGCAAGTACTCCCAGGCGCCCGAACGGATATTACTGAGGCCGATCACCGCTGCTTCGAGGCCGCGGGGGCCAAAGAAGTCCGATACGGCCATCCATTCAGTCCACTCCATTTGGTAAATATACTTAATTAAGTAAATTGAGTAAAGGGGGTAAACCGCGAATTGTGAATTAGCAGAGTCGTGTGAAAAAGAAGGCGCCTCCTCAATTCGACCCTGCCGCGCTCGATGACCATTCGGTTGCAGTCTATTTGTTTTGCCTGGACCTTGCGAAGGTAAATGCGATCGGCGGCGATTCGTTGTTGGCCGAAGCTCAATCGGCCGCGATCGAGCAAGACCACGTACGTGCCATCGAACGTGCCCATGCGTATCTTCTCGAGAATGATATTGATTTAGCTTTAAAGCCGGTTATAAACCATGCGGCATTTGGTTTGCTACGGAGAGCGCAAGAAGTCGATCAGAATGATCTGGCTCGTGCTTTGGGCTGCACGGCTTCCGCGATTTGCCAATTTGAAAGGGGACATTCAAAGCTTCGCTTCGTGAAGGTACTAATTGCAGCGGAGCTTATTGGTATCGCCCCTGAGCGGGTATTTATTCGTCCGCGATCCGAGCCGCATCTCGCGCTGGTAAAAGCCAAAGGTTCCCAAAGGCATTCGCGGAATCGATCCTCGTAAGCTATTCCGGCAGTAAATTAAGACGCGTCGCAGCGGTCCGCCAAGGATGAGCTTGACTCAGCGCTATCGTGTTCGTGTATTTTCCGAAATGTGCTGTGGGCGCAAAACCGGGCAACCGACTTTCTAAGCAATGCACCGCCCGGTCGAAGCTACGACGCATTGCGTGACATCGTATTGGCGGCCTGTTATCCTAAGCTCGGCATTGAGGTAGCGACCCTGGGATGGGTCGCGTCATGCGGCCAGTGATTTCTGAGGCGGTTGGGTAATTTCGTAGAGTGCGAGAAATTCCTCGGGAGTGCGATTCGCCAAGCGAGCTATGCGGATGCTCGGCACTGTATGTTTGTCGTAGCCAGTCGTCATTTCTAACAATCAAAGAATCCCTACGATGGTGACGAATGCCGAGAACCCGCTGGCACAGCCGTTGGGTCTCGTGCGCGACATTCGAGCGCTGCGCCGCCAAAACGCTTAGCGCACGCAGACCCGGCGTGCGTAATACGTGTAATCCCGTGGGCCAAAGCGCTCGGTCGGGGACGAACTCGAGGTGCAGAGGACGGCAGGCGGACACGGACCACTGCGCAGAAACCCACGCTCCGAATCCTCAAGCAGAGCGATCGCGTCGGCCGTGATCGGACCATCTGCGTAGGGCTTCGGGAGTTATCATGGCCGCGGAAGACCCTGGGGGCGATGCGCTAGCAACATTCGAGATAATCGACGATCAGGACGGCGTTGTCGCGACGATGCAGTTATTCAAAGGCGAGAGTGTATACCGGTGTTCGACGTCAAGTGCGGAGGCTCAGCACGCTGATCCGATCGACCACATTGTCGCATCGCTCGCGGTAGGAACGAATCCTGCCGATTACCTGCATCAGCTCGTGGCGGCGTTGCACAGTAAAGGATACAAAGTGCGCGTGCTCTCGCAGCGCATTACGTCAACATTGAAGTACGATTTGCGAACGGGATCTGTTGTCGGCGCTGCAACGCCTATTTTCGAAACTGCGGACACGGACGCACTGGGGAAGCAACTCCTCGAGCACGTCGTCGGCGCGATCAAGGAGGTCACCGGCGCGCAATTCGCCCAGCTTCAGGAGCAAATCGCTGCCGATGAAGCACGAGCCCTGGGCAATGCCGATGTTAACTCCTACACGCATGAACAAAAAGCTCAGCTTCTCGAAGTCTACCGTCAAGCCAACTTTAACAACTTTGAACGGAACGACCGCTTTGGTGCCCTTCGCAGAAGACTAGTGCTAGCCACGGACCTTCGCGACTATGCGCTCGCAAGTAGCGACGCGCAGGAACTCATGCGAGACTTTTCCGGCGAACTCGGCCAAGAAGATAGTATCGCGCTCCAAACTACACCAGCGATTTATGCCGCACTCGAGGGCCGCGCGGAATCAGCGATCGTCGCATTTGAGAGCCTATTAGCGTTGCCCGACATCACCGCAGATCAACGCGGCTGGCTCTGGAGAAATCTCTCCCTCGCGCTCAAGCCGGAAGACCCGACGGCCGCGCTTGCAGCCCGCCACTCGATAGACGCATTTCTCGAAGAGGGCCAAAAAGCTGACGCGGGCAGTAGCCTCATGCGACAGCATATATGCCTCGCCGTCTCGGATCCTAAGAAAGCCGAAGAACCGCTGACGGAGCTCGTCGAGCTCTTTCCGTCTTCCGAAGTCTCAGCAAGGGACTACCGAGCCGCAGCCCTGCACGAGCGTGCCAAATGGCGCTACAGTTACGGAGATAAAGCCGGCGCTTTGGCCGACGCAAAGTCCGCAATAGCCCTCAGGCGCACCCTCATTGGCCGAGAAAATCTCCTAGCAAGCTCGCTCTTTCTAGCGGCGTTCGCGGCGAAGGATATAGGCAACGACGAAGCCCCGGCATTTGAAAGCGAGGCACAGGTCCTTGCGGTTACGATCAACGCCAAATTGCATGAGCTGCGAAACGGAGCAATCGAATTATTGCGCGGCTATAACGCCAACGATGCTGCCCGCATCGAGAATGAGGCGAGGGCTATTGGACACTACGACCTTGCTGTCACGGCGATTATCGCGCGCGCAATTAATGACTCAACGCTCTCACTCGACGAGCGGATCGCACTACTCGAGGCATGCGCGTCCTGGCCGAACGACCGCCTCGATATGGCAATGCGTCACGTCATTCAGAACATCATCGCAGACCAGCTCCGAAATTCTGGCCGCCTGGACCGCGCGATACCGATCTACAAGGCGCTCTCCGATGCCACTCCGGTTGATTGGAATCGCTTTGGGAACTACATCAACGCACTTTGGAGCGGGGAACGCTGGGGTGAAGCCGCAACCGCCGTGGCTTCTCGGATCCGAATGTTTGGGGAGACTCCACAGTTGCAATACGCCTATGGGCGATCGCTGTGTAAGGCCGGAGATTTTAGCAGCGCAATCGGGCCGCTCCGTGCGGCGCAAAAAGCCGCGCAAGTCGGCAGCGCTTTTCATAACTTCGTCTCGGGTTTGCTCGACGAGGCGCTCGACAGTGGAGCGACACCCCGCGCCGTTGGCGCGACAGAAGGGTCAGCGCCGGTTACCCTTCCAGATGTTGTGCAACTTATCGAGGACTTCAGTCGCACGATCAGCCTCAGTCGGGGAGACTACTGGAAAGGTGATACGTGGATCGCGCGGCCGGAGGAGCGCGCGGAGATCGCCCTCCATATGTTCATGGAGGCGCGGTTCGGCGATCGAGTCATGACTTTTCGACAACTCAGAACGAACGGTGGCATCGTCGATATCTTTGCGCAGTTTCAGGGGCTCGCCGTTGTTTTTGAGTTAAAAATGTGCGGCGGCAACTATTCATCGACATATGCCAGCGAAGGCGAAGAACAGCTCCGGCACTACATGCCTGGCCGAAGCAATATCGGCTTCCTCGTCGTGCTTGACGGCCGTCTAGATGACTACGGGAACTCGCTCCTAACGTCTGAAAACGATGGGGCCTTGAGTATTCGCGAGTTTCTCATCGATGTGCGCCCACGGCAGAGTAAGAGCAAGGCGAAAGCCAAGGGCAAGAATCAAAGTGCGAAGACGAAAGGCAAGCAAACAGCGCGGACTCGCAAGAAATCCAAGAAGGAGGCCTAGAGGGCATCGTGGGTAGTTCCGACCGCATTCACCGTGCGCAGACCATTTGCGCAAAACTTGAAGCCGAGTACATTCGTGCCTCACGCCGAGTGGACCCGAACGCCCGTGTCGACGCGAGACATCCGGAATCACCTGTTGCTCCCCTAGCAGAGCCGCAGTGAGAAACACTCGTGTAAATGTTCGAGCATTGGCGCAGGTCGCACTAAACTACGCAGCGCACTTCGGGCTTACACCTCAGGTTGCCCTAAACGTCCACGCCATGTTCTCTCATCCACTTCGACGGGTCTCAGCGGCTTCCGATTTTCACAACAGGGTTTGCCTCACTATCGCTACGCCCGAGCGGGGGAGCTACCTGCTGCGCCCCGCCCCAGCGACGTGGATTTTAGTCGAGTGCTCTTCTGCGAGTCCAGACGACTCTTGAGAAGCCAACCCTCTCTTGCAAATCACAAATATCGAACTCTCGTGAAGCGTGCCGGCACGGTCGTATGACTTCTGTGCAATCGCGTCCTCTTCTGTCCAGTCGTGTTCTTCCACGTTAGAAAGCCGGAGGTGAGCACGCCGGGCTGCACGACGTATTGATAAAGGGCTGCGTGTAGATCACCTTTCGCTATGCGATCCGCAAGCACTGCCAGCCATTTTACCGACTTTGAGCCTGGTCGGATCCTTTGGTAAGGCGCTCATTCAAGCGGCTTCGCGAAGAGATCTGATGCATTATCAGTGTCCTGATGTAACCAAGGTGCTCCGCAGCAGATACATTGGAAGCATGCTGACCCCACGATCTTAGTAATACTTGTCAGCCAAATCACCTCGTTGCCCGAAGAATACCAAGTCATTGGCGTCGTTCCAGAGCTCATCACCGTACACGCTGAGCACTGATGCTACTTGACGTCCTGCGCAATGGTGCGTGTCAAGACTTTCCCGTCGACCTTTGCCGTGATCTTAAACGTCCAACGCGCCGCAAACGCGAGGTTGACCGATGCGACGTAGCGGCCGTTGCCTTTGCTAGTAGCTTGCGCTGACGGGCCGCTCATCGACATGGAGGGCATGGCGGTTGAGATACTGACGCTCGCGCCGTTTACCGGCTTGTGTGATCCGTCGCTGATCTGAACCGTGATGGTTTCAGTCCCTTGTTTGGGTGGATTCGGCGAGAAGCTCGCCGCTATGTTCAGCGGTTGGGAGGCTACTGTTCCCAAGGGTATCGCCGCAAGCGTGGAAATAGCAAGGGCGGCGACGAGATGTACGGGTTTCATGTGAGGTATATATCCTTTTCATCTGGCTCGGAATTAGTACGATGATGGTGCATAATCACCGACGGCACCATGGAGCGCCGCGAGCGAATCGTCATAACGGGCCGTTGCGCGAAGAACGGCTTCACGTGCGCTGGCGAGGGTCGCCAGCGCGTCCAAAGTCTCTAGTTCGATTCCTTTTCCGTCTCGCTCGCGTAACTCGACGATGCTTAATTCCTGGTTCGCGTTCGCGAGTTCAACGTGAGTCGTCACTACGCTTCGTTGAGCCGCCTGTAGATCACGCACTGCGTCGAGTACGTCGGCCTGTGTCTGCAGCCGCGTGCGGTCAAGAGCAATCTGGGCGCGCTCATACTGCACTCGTGCTGCCTGTATGCCGGCCGAACGCGATCCCCCGTCGAAGAGCGGCAGGGATGCGGAAACGCCTACCTGCGAACCCGCAGTTCCCAAAGCAGGGCCTGAGGTGCCGGTGTATGTCTGTGCTGTTGCGGTGATCGTCGGTAGGTATTCGAAACGAGCGCCTGCCATATGCTGCCGCGCCGCAAGCATGAACCGCTCGGCGGCCACAACGTCGGGGCGCCGCACAAATGCACGGGCTTCGAGCGCCGCGACATTCGGGGTAAACGTCAGCAAGGGCGTCTGCAGAGCGGCACCTGGCGTGGATTCGATATCGAAGTCGAGCACCACTTCGAGTGCGTGCATCGCACGAACCGCGTCCGCTCTTGCATCCTCTTCGGACTGCTGCGCCTGTGCTAACGCGGCTTGGTCACGTGCGAGGAAATAGCGGGGGTCGGCTCCGGCGCGGACACGTTCTTGTGTATTCGAAAGATGCGATTGCTGATCACGCACGTCAATCGCTCGTTGTTGAGCAACCGCGCGAGCAAGTGCTGCCGCGTCGTATTTCTGTACGGCGTCGGTCACGGCTTGGTTCACGTCCATTGCAGCCGTTGCGCGAACTGCAGATGCTTCAGATCCAGCAGCTCGTGCGGCTGCCCATGCTTGCGGAGCGAAAAGCGGTACGCTAGCGTTCAACGATCCATAGGTCTGGTGCGCCGCCGGCATGCCGAGCTGCGTGAGCGTGGAGTTCATCGTGGTTTCACTAACAGATACTTGTGGTAATGCCTGGGCACGCGCCGATCGCGCTTGTGCGGCGGCATTCCTTGCATCCAATGCTGCTAGCTGGGCTGCGAACGATTTTTGCGCACGCAAGATAACCTGCGCTTGAGTGAGCGAGCCATTCCATCTCAGCGGTTCGGCCGAAGCGAATGTGATTGATGCAAGTGCGCCGACCACGAGCACGATCAATATTCCTCTACGCATCCGTCGGCTCCAGTGGGGGTGGACCCGGCTTACGGTGCAAAACGGCGTTGCGCAACCGCTTGGGCAAGTCGTCGAGCACATCGTGCAACACTGGCACCACGAAGAGTGTGAGCACCGTCGACATCGAGAGTCCGCCAATAATGACCGTCGCTAGCGGCGAGTATGCATCGATTCCGGTCTTCGGGAAAAATGCCACGGGTATCAGTACGATGAGGCTGACGATCGTCGTCATCAAGATTGGCCGCAGACGCACCGGACCAGCATAGAGAATCGCATCTCGCCGGGAGAGCCCTTCCTTCCGCTTTCGAATGATGAGATCCAAGAGCAAGATGGCGTTACTGATAGCCATGCCGTTGGCTACAACGATGCCGAGAATGGAAACCGTCGAGAAATTCTGATGGGCGAGGAGCAGCCCACCGAACATTCCAAGCAACTGAAGCGGAACCGCTAGCAGCATTACCAGTGGTTGGATGATCGAGCGAAACTGTGCGACGAGCAGGAGGAAGACGAACAGCAACGCTACTTCCATCGCGCTTAACAGGCGGCCGAAGCTTTCCATCATTTCGGTCATATCCCCACGCATCTCCATTCCGTAGCCTATGGGAAAGGGCACGGCAGCCATGCCATGCATGAGAATGTTCATATCGAGGTCCATCTCGCCGGGGCCGCCGCGTCGATAGAAGCCGAGCACAGACACGCTCGGGCGCAGCCCGTCGTGTTCGATAATGGTTGGGCCGACGCTTCGCTCCACTTTGGCGATTGCGCTGAGTGGAACGACCTGGCCATGTTTTCCAACGATCTGTATTGCCGAGATGTCACCAGTCCGATTACGCTGATCTCGGGCGTACCGCACGAGTATCGTATCGTGGCGGACGCTGTGCGGATTGAAATATTCCGTTGTTAGTCCGCCGTGCAGTGCATAGTAGGCCTGTGACTGAACCTCTTGCGGGGTCAGCCCAATCTGCGAGGCTCGCGTGCGGTCAACCACGATGTCATCCTCAGGCTGCGTGTACGCCGAGCTGGTGGAGACTTCGTACAGCCCGGGAATTGCACGTGCCTGATCGGCAACGACGCCGGCGAGATGATAGAGCTCCTTTTCGTTCGGCCCATAGATCAACATCTCGACGGGTGCATTATTGCTGGCCATGACGTCGGCGCCCATCTCCTTGAGCGCCAAACGCCGGATACCCGGGATGCTAGACTCCGCCCGCGCATACACGGAATCCATGATCTGCCAGATCGATCGCCGTCGATCTTCTTTGGGCTTGAACGTTATGAGATACGAAGCGTCGTTGACGCCGTTCATCGGGTCGCCTGTAAAATAATCGCTGCCGGTTTCTTCTCCGATCGATGCAGAGACTTTCTGCACGTCGGGTTGCCTCAGTAAGAGCGATTCGAAGCGACGACTTGCAGCATTGGTCGCTGCGAATGATGTCCCGGGAGCCATCTCAAGCAGGCCGTACGCTTGTCCCGTGTCGGCAAGCGGCATCATTTCTTGGCCGATGAACGGCAGCAAGGAGATCCCAACATAGGTAAGGAGCGCTGCTGCGGCGAGCACGATTCCCGCGTTATCGAGGCTCCACGCTAGCCCCCGGCGGTAGGATGCATCGAGTCGGCCGAGGCCCGCTCGCACGGGGCGCAAAACCCGCGCCACCGCCGTGTCGAGACGCGTCCGAACCGGAGAACGGAGTTCGGCTGGTTGAAACAGGTACGCCGCAAGCAGTGGCGTGAGCGTCACCGAGACGATGAGCGAAGCCACCAGTGCGAAGACGATGGGCCAGACCAAACCGACGAACATGATCTGGGTGATGCCACCGCTCATGAGCAGCGGCACCACGGCCAGCGCCATGACGCCGGTCGCAGCCGCAATTGGGACGATAACTTCCATCGTGCCATCGATCGCTGCTCGCACCGGCGAATGGCCTTCGTCGAGTTTTCTATGCACGGAGTGAATAACGACAATGGAGTCATCGACGAGCCGCCCAATAGCGAGAAGCAATCCGATAAGCGTCGAACTGTTGATTGAGAAATGCATCGGCACGAAGAGCAACACCGCGAGCGATAGGCACGTCGGAATCGACGTCATCACGATGAGTGTCGCGCTGACATCTTCAAGAAAGATCAGCAACACGATGCCGGCGAGGAATACGCTGACGATCAGCTCCTCGAGCATATTCCGCGTGAGGTCCTGGACGAAGCGCGAGTTGTCGTAGGCCCGTGCGAAATGCACGCCCGGATGATCGACTTGGATCTGCGCAACGCGCGCCATGACCGCAGCGATGACCTGCGGGGAACCCGCATCCGGGTTTTCCACGATCGAGAGTTCGACGGCGCTCTTGCCGTTGAAGCGGTAGGTGCTACGCACTTCCGCTGGACCGTCGCGTACGCTCGCCACGTCTCGCAAATAGATCGTGCGCCCGTCGGCCGTCGTAATGGGGTAGTCAAGCATGCTCTGTGCGGAAGTGGCACGCTGATCGGCGCGCACCAGCGTTTCGTACGCGCCGCCGGTGACTACGCCACCCGAACGGCTGACGTTCTGCGCATCGATCGCATTACCGACGTCTAAGATGGAAAGGTGATTTGCCGCAAGCGCGTCGCGGTTAACATCGACCTTGATCTGGCGCGCAAGTCCGCCGAAGGGGAAGGCCACTTGGACACCGGGCACCGTTTTGATCGCGTTGACGACGTCGTTGGCGACGAACTGGCGCAGTTGCACGGGGTCCCAGCCCGGAGCCGTGACCGCAAGCTCCAGCACTGGTGTGTTGAGTGGGTCGACCGGCACCACGTAGCTGGGTTTAAGATTCGCGCGGTCGTACGGCAGATCGCCCTGCGCCTGCTTTGCCAGTTGCTGCGTATCCACGAGCGCGCGCTGCATGTCCGCGCCATAGTGAAATTGGAGGGTAACGATGGAGACGCCTTGTTGCGAATACGAGCGGATATAGCGCACACCCTGCAGATCGGTCATGCGCTCTTCGATCGGCTTGGTGAAGTAGGTCTCGACTTCTTGCGGCGAATATCCCGGTGTCATTGTAATGACCGAGATCAGCGGGCTTTGAACGTACGGCATCATGCGCGTTGGCAGCAGAAACAGTACTGCGGCTATCGCCCCAACGACAATAGCGAAAAATGTCGCAAAGATCGCATACGGATTGCGCAAAGCCCAGGCGGCAACGCTTTGCTCGGTTTCAAGAAGCTGACGAATCACGGTGTGGACTCCGCGATCGGCTCGCCTTCTTCCAGCCCGGAGGCGCCGGTTACGACGACAAGCGCGTTAGGGCGAAGGTCGCCAGTGACTTGCGCGGTGGTTCCGTCGTCGGAGATGACCGAAACCGTCACCCGGTGTGCGCTGCCGTGGAGATCGACCCATACCGCAGTGTTCGCTCCTCCGACAATCGCGCCGGAAGGGACGGAAAACGTGTTCGCGCTCGTACGCATTTGCGGGTGCAGGACCACGTTCACAAAGCCGCCGGGTTGATAAAGATCGCCCGCGTTCGACACGATGGCTTCGGCGATTGCCGTATGTGTCGCCGAATCGACGACCGGCGATATGGAGGAGATACGACTATGCAGCACCCTACCTTCGCTGAACGTTACGTCAATGGGTGTACCGATTTCTATCCCGCCCAAGTCCTGTTGCGCTACCTGTGCCCGGATGCGAAGACGATCCATAACCGCAACTTGCAAGATTGGCGTGCCCGGCTGCACATAGACACCCGGATCAACCAGACGTTTCATCACGACCGAATCACCCGGTATGATAACGTCTGTATAACCGGCCAGCACGTCCTGGGACTGCGCACCCGCCGCGGCCTGCTCAACTTGTGCCTGCGCTGCGTTAGCCGATGCTTTCGCGCCGGCCAAGTTTGCAAGCGCAGATCCGTATGCCGACTGCGCCGCGGCAGCCCGTGCGCGTTCATCTTGATATTCCTGGACTGACACCGCCCCGGCCCCGAGCAGCGACCGTTCACGCGGAATTTCTGCACTCCAATACCGCAATTTTTCACGCTGCGCGGCAACGTTGGCTCCCATCGAAGTAACATTATCCTCAGCCGACACGCGCTGATTCTGGGCAGCCTGCGCTGCTGCGGCCGCTGCCTGCGCATTGCTCTGCAATTCGGCTTCCTGGAGACGCGCGACGATATCTCCCGCCTTGAGGTGGTCGCCGGTGTAGGCAGTAAAGTCGCTTAGAACGCCTGGCGCGCGCGCGACGATGTTCTGGACGAGATACGGCTGCACGCTCGCCGGTGCTTGGATCGCCGTAGTACCTGACTCCTTGTCCACGTGCACGAGCGTTACCGGTACCGGAGCAGCGCCCGGGGCGCTTTGCATGGAACTCATATCCCCAGAACTGGATCCATAGCGCGATTGCGCATAGCCAAGACCAACAACTACGAGTGCAGCGATAACAACAAGTGCTATTGTGAGGGGACGGCGGTTGCGCCAAAGCACTAGCATCCCTATTACAAGGACGACGATCAGCCCGAACGCGGCGTTGTGCCACGCTGCATTATCTCCGCTCGCACTCATGCTTGCCATGGAATCGTTTGACGAGCCCGCTTTTTGCATGGTGCTTGCGGACTGCTGCCCGCTCGTGCCGACCATTTGCGAGGCTTGCTCCACCGTAAGAGGCGCTTCAATGCTTCCAGAGATGCCACCTGAAAACTGCACGTGCAACGTCCACGGGGCCGCCATCCCAAAAGCGGCGTTAAAGCGCCACTCGCTTGCGGACCCGGGGACCCGTGAGGCAATGCCGCTTGGTCCCTGCATATTCATGGACGGCATCAGCGTTGCATATCGAACCGTGGTGCCGTTGAGCGCCGAAGGGGTTGCGCCGTCGATCTGAACGGTGATCGCATTGGAGCCGACGCGCGGGGGATCGGGTGCAACCGCGACGGTGACCGTTGCGTTTCCGAGATGCGTTACGATGGGCGAAGCCAATGCGGAAGCCGTTGTTAGTGCCAAGGCCATTGGCAGGAAAAGCCATGAAAAAATACTTTTGCGAATCAAGAAACAAGCCTCATGTGGCAATGAATGAAAATCGTCGCAATCGTCGGCAATCCGAGCCCAATTGCGGCAAATATGGCGAGGCTCATCGCGACGAAGCGACGCCGCTGAATATTTGGCCCCTGCTCTTCTTTTGGGTGGAGCAGTGCGTCGAGCCGACCATACATCGCGTCATGTTCAGCAAAAGCCGCGCCGGTTGCTAGCGTGCGCGATGAGCTTCGAGCCACGCGGAGCAGTGCGGAAGCAAGATCTGCGCGTTCGACGTGCGCAAGCGCGGATCGGTCAGCGCAGAACTCCCGCGAGTAGCGGTAGATGTCAACGAGATTGTCGACGGCAAAAGGGAGTAAGTCGATGATGAAGTACAGCCATGGCGCGATTCTATGGTCGCCGCGGTCGAGGTGCGCTCGTTCGTGGTAGAGCGCAGCTCGCAGTTCGGCATCGTCGAACTGGTCTAAAGCGCTGGTCGATATATACACACCGGGCGTTGGAGTTCCGGCGGCTACGATGAGCGCTTCACGATCATCCACTTGGAACAGAAGCACCCCTACCTCCGCTGCGATTTTCGCTGCTCGGCCGGTTGCCTTCGTGGCAGATCCGAGCAGCAAGTGCAACTGACGCTCGCGACCGAAGGCGCGCAGCATCGAGCGGATAATTCCGCCGACGATCAGCAGCATTAGCAACCCGTATAGCACTTTGCCAGCGGTCAGGTGCAAGCATGGCGAGCTCGCACCATCGGCAATCCCCAAAACGACGAGCATCAGAAAAAGCGAGCCCGGCAGCATCGCAGCGCTCGCGGCCAACGTAGCCTGCCAATGCCGATCATCGCTCATCGCGGCTAGAGAGGGGGCTAAGGCGCGAACTCCGAGCCACGCGAGCGGCGGCACGATCAAGGTCGCGCACAACGAGCTAAGAACCGCTCCCGACAGGAGGCACTCCGCAACTACGGTGGCGAGCTGGTTCAATGAGCGCCCTTCGAGCCGCGCTGTTCGGCGAGTAGCCGTTCGAACTCATCGAGCGAAGCCTGATCACCGGCCAGGGTCTGGGCCAGGCTCGCTATGAGCGGATTGCGATAATTGCGCATCAAGCCGCTGAGGACACCCCCCACGACCTGTTGCTCGAACTCGTCCCTGGAGATTACCGCCGCGAAGGCATTCGCCTTTCCAGCCGCGTGCTTCGTCAAGTAGCCCTTTTTGGTCAACGTGTTGAGGATCGTTTTTGCCGACGAGTAATGGATATGCTGCCCAGCGCGTTCTAGCCCCTCGGCGATCTCGCCGACCGTCGCGGGCGCGTTCATGGACCAAACGGCGTCCATGACGGCGCTTTCCAGAGGGCCTAATACGGCTGCAGACCCTTTCGCCCCGGGGCGAAAAACCTTGGCTTCCATGTGCCAAGAACCATAGCAGGGCTTCGCTCCCGCTGTCAATTCTAACTATTACCGGAAATGCCAAGCACCTTGACGGGTCCGACTGGAAGGCGTATCCTCCCAAATACGTTGGCGCATTGTTATCGCGAGCTCGTGGCTTCGTTCAGGGTTAGTGTCTGAGGTTCATGACCAGTCAGTTGAAACTACGCGTTGAACGCTGAAAGGAGGGCCCCATCCGCCGTCGATCTTTGCTTCGAATTCTTACGGCTGCAGTCGGCACCGCGTTTGCTGTTCTGATTTTTCGTCGACGTCCGGGCGATTTTGCAGCCGCTCAGACTTCGATGGAGGACATGATGGGCGGCGGTATGATGTCCCCTTCAAACATGAACGGCCCGATGCGCACGGGTATGGAGCTCTTTCATGTCCATGGTGAAGTTCGTCGCACGGTAACCGAGATTCCCGGCGGGGTGCGTGCTGTCTCTGAATCCGACGATCCGCACACAGCCTCCTTGTTGCAAAAACACGTAACGGAAATGTATGCACGCCTCGATCAGGATCGGGCATTCCCCTATCCGATGAGTCGTAGCGTCCCGGCGATGTTTGATAACAGCACACGATATCATCGCAAGCTTACCGTGCTCCCAAAGGGCATCGCTGTAGTAGAAACCTCCGACGACGCAACCATGGTGAACGTCATTCGAGAGCATGCTCGCGAGATAACGGGGTTTGTTGAAGACGGGATGCCTGCGATGATGCGTAATATGATGCAATAAAGCGCCTTCGCCGAGCGTAACCAGGCTGGGGTAGCGTAAGCGCCGCTTTCGTGCGCTTTTTCGTTTATTTGCCGCTCCAGGTTGCTTACGCGGCGTGCCCGGGCCCGCTTCAAGGAATCGAACGCGATGCTTGAAGACAGCTCGCAAGCGAGCTCGTTGCGATTCCTTCACTTACCACAAGTGTCACTTTGATAGCTGGGAGTTGGGATGCCAGCCATTCTAGGTTGATCGTGACTTTCCAAAAAAATGAAGCTTTCCGGCTGATAAAAGCACCAGCGGACCCTCCAAGTCAGTAGCGAAGCGGCGAGTACGCCTACAATGGCGCTGGATTGTGTCCATCAAAGCCCTGGCGCGGTTCGCCAATCGCATTACTTCTGTGCGGTCGCATTCTCTTCTGTCCAGTCGCACCGACTTCTGATCTTCACACACCCCCAGCCTTGCCTTCCCCCATCGCAAGCCGTATAGTGGTGGGCAGTGGTGGAAAGTGGTGCCACAGGGAGGGGTAAGGTGCACGCGGAGCTACCGCGGTTTACGGGATCGGTCGAACACGCTCTTGATGAAAAAGGGCGTCTGATCGTTCCTGTCCGCTTCCGCGAGCGGTTGGGGGCCGGTTTTGTGCTCACGATCGCCGAGCCCGACCCGTGCCTGGCCCTGTTTCCTAGCGCCACCTGGGCCGCATTCTGCACCCGTTTAGAGGAGGCCCCTCGTAAGGACGAGCGCTTCCGCCGGTTCGTGCGCCATCTGTTCGCCCATACAGAGGAAGTCACGTGCGATGCCCAGGGGCGGCTGCTCATCCCCACCCAGCTCCGCGCCTACGCCTCGATCGACCGCGAGGTTATCTCCATCGGCACCCTCACCCGCATCGAAATCTGGGCCAAGGAACGCTATAACGCCTATGCCGCTCCGGAGGGCGAGGTGGCCGAATTCATGGCCGACCTCGGATTGTACTAGTGTGCGTGCATGAGTCATATCTCCGTCATGCTCGAACCGGCGCTGGAGTATTTAGCGATCCGGCCGGATGGGATTTACGTCGATGCGACCTTCGGTGCGGGTGGGCACACGGCGGCGATGCTACAGCGGATCTCGGGTGGGCGAGTGATTGCGCTCGATGCCGACCCGGGTGCGGCCGAACGCGCAGCGCAGATCGCGCACCCGCGTCTCACCTTCGTCAACGCGAACTTCCGCGAACTCTCGCGCGTCCTTTCGGGCCTGAACATTCCGTCGGTCGATGGGGTGCTCTTCGATTTAGGAGTGTCGTCGATGCAAGTAGATGAAGCGCAACGCGGCTTTTCGTTCTCCAAGCCTGCTCCGCTCGATATGCGCATGAATCCCTATGAAGGGCGCAGCGCCTACGACGTGCTCGCGACCGCGAGCGAAACCGAGCTCGCGGATATTTTCTTTCACTTCGGCGAGGAACGCGCGGCGCGGCGCATCGCGCGCGCGGTCGTCGATCGGCGCAATTCCGGGCGACTTCCGGAAACCACCACGGAGTTTGCGCAGATGGTCGCGGGCGTCGTGCATCGGCCGGGGCATCGCGAGCGCGTGCATCCGGCGACGCGCGTCTTTCAAGCGCTGCGCATCGCGGTCAACGACGAACTCGGCGCGCTCAAAGAAGGCTTGAATGCGGCGGCCGGCGCGCTGCACGAAGCGGGGCGCATTGTCGCGATCAGCTTTCATTCGCTCGAAGACCGCATCGTCAAGCAGACGTTCCGCGACGACGAGCGCTTACAGGTATTGACCAAAAAGCCGATCGGCCCAAGCGATGATGAGATCGGCGAAAATCCCCGCGCACGCAGCGCAAAGCTGCGCGCGGCGCAACGGAAGGCGAGCTAATGGTACACGCAAGGCAACTGGAGGCCGAACCGCGGATTCGCAATCCGCGCAGCGCCCGCACCGCCACGCAAACACGCATCGTTCATAACGGGCGGGCCCGATATGCGAACATCGTCCGCGTCAGCGCCGTACTCGGCGTCGTCTTGGCGATGCTGATGGGCTACGTGATGCTCACGTCGAATGTCACGAGCATGACGTACACCTTGGCAAACGCGCGAGAGCAACGCGACGCGCTCCAGGAGCAGACCGCTCGCTTGGACGATCGCTTGGCCGACCTGCGCTCCGAGGAGCGGCTCGCTCGCATCGCCCGCCAGTTGCACATGCACGAACCGCAGCAATTCGCCTTGGTCACGCTGGGCGCGCCGCCGGTAGTCGCGCAGAGCACCGCGCACCTTACCATGCTCTCGTCGCTCGCCGGGTGGCTGCATCGCAATCCGCACGTGCAGGAGCGGTAAAATCACGCGCCGGAGCGCCGCCTAATGCATAACCGTGCGTTCGCGCGCATCGCACCGATGCGCGCGAAAGTCTTTTTCTATATCATGGCCGCCGTCGCGGTCTTTCTTGCATGGCGGCTCTATAGCGTCCAGGTGATGCAAGGCCCCGTGCTCGCGCGCGAGGCGCTCGCGCAACGCTCCGATACCGTCGATGTGTTCGCGCGCCGCGGCAGCATTCTCGATCGCAACGGCGCCGTGCTCGTGCGCTCGTTGCCGTCCGAAAGCGTGTACGTCGTCCCGCACGACATCACCGATCCCGATCTCGCGGTCCAAAAGCTGCAGGGCATCTTCGGCAAGCTCGATCCTACGCTCGTCGCCACCATCCACGATAAACGGGTCTGGTTCTACTGGGTCGCGCGTAAGGTCAAACACGATGTCGCGGTCAAGGTGCGAGCGCTCGATATGCCGGGCATCCAGCTCAAGCAAGAAGATACCGGCCGCCGCATCGATATCGTCGGCGATATGGCGTCGACGATTCTGGGCTTTGTCGGTACCGATGAGAACGGGCTCGACGGCGTCGAATATTATTACGATCGCTATCTCAAGGGTCGCTCCGGCAAAGTAACGCTCGAGACCGACGAGTACGGGCGTCCGCTTCCGTTCGGGCGCGAGACGATCATCAAGCCCGCGCAGCCCGGGCTCAATATCGAACTCACGATCGATTCGTATCTGCAGTTCGAAACCGAAGAAGCGCTCGATCAGCAAGTGCGCAAGTTCCACGCGAGCGATGGCACGGCGATCGTAATGGATCCGCAGACCGGCGCGGTGCTGGCGATGGCGAACGTCCCGCACTTCGATCCCAACCACTTCTGGAAGTACTCGTACAACCAAGAGCGCGACCGCGCGGTGATGGATGCCTACGAGCCGGGCTCCACCTTCAAGCTCGTTACCGCGGCCGCCGCGATCGATTCGGGCAAAGTAACGCCCCAATCGCGCTTCCCCGCGCACGATACACTTGCCGTCGGCGGCCACGTCATCCACAACGCGGAAGACGGCTTCATGGCGGGCACCGGCGGCAGCGAGACGCTCGAGCAAATCATCGAATACTCGCATAACGTCGGCGCGGCCGAAGTGGGCATGTCGATCGGCGCGCACACGTTCTATGCGATGGAGCAGAAAGCGGGCTTCGGCACGCAGACCCACATCGGCTTGCCCGGCGAGAACCCCGGCATCGTCCCGCCGCCGTCGCAGTGGAGCGATTCGTCGCTTGCGACGATGTCGTTCGGCCAGGGCGTCTCCATCACGCCGCTGGCGCTCACGCGCTATTACTGCGCCATCGCTAACGGCGGCATTTTGCTGCGCCCGCGCATCTTGCATGCGGTCCTGAGCGCGAAGGGGCGCCCGATCTATCAATACGGTCCCGAAGTCGAACGCCGCATTTTCTCGGCAAAAACCGCCGCGATTCTGCGCGGTTATTTGCGCGCTGTGGTGGTACGCGGCACCGGCGATCCGTCCGCGCAGATCCCGGGGTACACGACCGCCGGTAAAACCGGCACCGCGCAGATGGTGGAGAACGGCGTTTACCAACCCGGCGCGTACGTCGCATCCTTCATCGGCATGATTCCCGCGAATCATCCGAAGTACGTGATCTTGGTGAAGATTTCGCGTCCGGTCGGGTCGTATTACGGCAGCGTCGTCGCGGCGCCGGCGTTCGTGCGCATCGCGCGCGCGGCGATGTTGCACGATGGGGTCTTACCCACCGGCATGCGCGCGGACCACGGCACGCAAGTGATGGTGACGCCGCATGCCCAATAGCGTGCGCGTCGCCGATTTGTTGCAGCGCCTGCCGGCGAGCACGCTGGTGGTGGGCGCTCGCGATCGCGCGGTCACGTCGCTGGAGATCGATTCGCGGCGCGTGGTGATCGGCGCGCTCTTCGTTGCGTTGCGAGGGCAACACGCGGACGGGCATGCGTTCGTCGATCAGGCGCTCACGCGCGGTGCGGCCGCCATCGTGCTCGAGATGGGCGCGTCGGTGCCGCAGCGCCCGAACGTCACCTACCTGTACGTGCCGAACGCGCGTCGCGCGCTCTCGGCCATTGCCGCTGCCTTTTACGGCGATCCGTCGCGCGAGCTCGACGTGATCGGCGTTACCGGTACGAACGGCAAAACCACCACCACGCGGATGATCGCCGCCATTCTCGAAACCGGCGGAATTTCGTGCGGCATTATCGGAACCGTCGGCGCGGAACTCGGCGAGCGGCGGTGGCCGCTGGAGCACACGACGCCGCAGCCGCCGGAGCTGCACGCAATCCTGGCCGAGATGCGCGGCGCGGGTTCGCGGGCCGTGGCGTTAGAGGTGAGTTCGCATGCGCTCGCGCTCGACCGCGTCGAAGACGTCCATTTTCGGGTGGCCGCGCTCACGAACGTGACGCGCGACCATCTCGATTTTCACCAAACGCTCGAAGCTTACGCGGCGGCGAAGCGGCGCCTTTTCACCATGGCCGAGGCGGCCGTATTGAACGTCGACGACGCGCACGGGCAGTTGTGGCACGCCGATGTGGGCGCGCGCATTCCCACCCTCACCTACGCGCTCGATGCGCCGGCCGATCTGCGTCCTACCGAGGTGCGCACCGCTCCAAACGGCAGCACGTTTACCCTCGACGGTACGGCGTTCGCGGTCAAGCTGCCGGGGCGTTTTAACGTTGCCAACGCGCTCGCCGCAATCGGCGTGGCGCGCACGCTCGGCGTCGGCGATGCGGCCAGCGCGCGCGGATTGGCGGCGTTGGTGCGGGTACCCGGGCGCATGGAACACTTGCGCGGACGCGATATCGACGTCGTGATCGATTACGCCCACACGCCCGACGCGCTGGCAAACGCGCTGGCTGCGTTGCGCGAGACATCGACCGGAAAGCTGGCGGTGGTATTCGGCTGCGGCGGCGATCGCGACCGCGGAAAGCGCCCCGAGATGGGGGCCGTTGCGGCTCGCGTCGCCGATCGCATCTATCTCACCAGCGACAATCCGCGTTCGGAGGATCCGCGTGCGATCCTCAACGAAATTATTCCGGGCCTGGGTTCGCACGCGTTTGTCGCGGAGTTAGACCGGCGCGCGGCGATCGCGCGGGCGATCGACGAATCCGCCCCGGGCGATGTCGTGCTGATCGCCGGGAAGGGCCACGAATCGTATCAGCTCGTCGGCGATGCCGTTCTGCCGTTCGACGATGCAACGGTCGCGCGCGAGGTGCTGCAACGATGAGCCTTTCGCTCGATAGCGCCCTCTCTGCGACGAAGGCCGAGCTCTTCGACGGAGCTCTAGCACCCGCGCTGCTGCGCATCGTCACCGATACTCGTACGATCGAGCGCGGCGATACGTTTCTGGCGCTGCGCGGAGAGAACTTCGACGGGCACGCGTATGTGACGCAAGCGATCGCCAAGGGTGCGGCGGCGGTGATCATCGACGACCCGCAAGCACGCGCCCCCGGCACGGCGACGCTCTTGGTATCCGATACGCTGCGAGCGTACATGAAGCTGGCCGGCGCGGCACGAGCGGCCTTTCGTGGAAGCGTGCTGGCGATTACGGGAAGCACCGGCAAGACCACGACCAAAGTGCTGGCCGCGCAATTGCTGGCGGCGCGATTCGGCGAACGCGTACTCGCCTCGCCGGCGAACGAAAACAACGAAATCGGCGTGAGCAAGCTGCTGCTGGCAGCCTCGAACGAGGAGCACGACGTGCTCGTCGTGGAGATGGGCGCGCGTAACTACGGCGATATCGCTGCGTTGGTGGCGATCGCGCGGCCGCACATCGGCATCCTCACCAACGTCGGCGAAGCTCACTTGGAAATCATGGGTTCGCGCGAACGCTTGGCGGAAACGAAATGGGCGATCTTTGGCGAAGGCGCGCGCGCCGTGCTGAATCTGGACGATGCAGTGGCCCGCGAGCGAGCCCCGTCGCTCCCGCGGGATGCGCGCTGGTTCGCCGCGCTCGATACCGACGCGGCGCTTGAGTTTCAGGGACGCTCTATCACGCTGATCGGGCGCACGCTTCTGCGCGAACGCGACGGGCAGCGCGTACGCGATTACGATATAGACGTGCTATTGCCGGGCAAGCATAATCGGTACAACCTTGCGGCCGCGCTCGCCGCGGCATGCGAACTCGGGGTTGAGGTCGAGGCCATGGTGCCGCTCGTGCCGGGTCTGCATCTTCCGCCCGGCCGCTTCGAATCGGTCCTGCTGCGCAACGGCGTGCGCGTGATCTACGATGCGTACAACGCGAACGCCAGCGGAATGATGGCCGCGCTCGATGCATTCGCACAGGAACCGGGGGCCACGCACATCGCCGTGCTTGCCAGCATGGCGGAGCTAGGGAGTGAAGCGCCCGCGTTGCACGAGCGCGTCGGCGCGCATGCCGCGGCGGCGAACGTCGACTGGTTGCTTGCCGGCGGCGAGTACGCGCAGGAGTTGGTGCGCGGCGCTCGCGACGCAGGGCTCTCCTGGGAGCGCATCGCCACGTTCGCGACGAATGATGACGCCGTGCGATGGCTACGAGAGCGCTCGCGTACCGGCGATGTGGTGTTGCTCAAAGGTTCGCGCAAGTACAAGTTAGAGGAAGTCTTACAGGGGTTGCAGGTATGAGCCGCCCCCTGTTGGTCCTACGCTCCGAAGTCCCCGTCGGGATCGTCGCGCTTCCGGTACGCACGCAACTCGTGCGATCGGGCGACGATTTGATAGGCATCGTTGCGCGTGCCGTAGAGGGCATCGCGCGCCCCGGCGACGTGATCGCGATTTCCGAGACGGCGGTCGCCATCGCGCAGGGTGCGTTCGTTGCTGCGGAATTTGTGCGGCCATCGAAGCTCGCCTACGTACTCGCGCGGCACGCGGGCGCGCTTGCAACGGTCAGCCAGCCGGAGTCGCTGCAGCTGGTCATCGACGAAGTCGGCCAATGGCGCGTGCTCTATGCGGCGGTCGCTCACGTGCTCGGGCGCCTGCGCGGCAAACGCGGCGTCTTCTACGAAGTGATGGGCGAAGCGATTACGGCCATCGACGGATATACCGGCACGCTGCCGCCATTCGAGCGCGCGATCGTGCTGGCCCCGCGCGAACCCGACGCGTTCGCGCAATCGGTCTTCGAACGTACCGGCATCGGCTGCGTCGTCGTCGACGCCAACGATTTGGAGAAGGCGAAAATTCTGGGCGCGTCGCTCGACGTCCGGCGTACCGTCGTCGAGAACGCCTTGCTCGATAACCCGCACGGCAACGCCGACGAGCAAACACCGGTCGTCGTGCTCAAATGGCGTGGCGCCGGCACGAACCCGCTATACGAGGCGGCGCCATGACGATTCCGTGGATGCTCGTCTCGCTCGCCGTGGGATTTCTGATTGCGGCGTTCGGCGGCGCGGCGCTCCTGGCGGCGCTGCGCCGGCTGCAGTTCAACCAGCGCGCGTACGAAGACGCGCCGGAGACGCATCAAGGAAAGACCGGCACGCCGACCATGGGCGGCATCCTCTTCATCGTTGCGCTCTTACCGCTGCTCGCAGGGGTGAAGATCCCGTTTGCCCTGGAACTGTTTCTGCTCGTCTTGGCTTGCGGCGCCGTGGGATTTATCGACGACTATCTGGGCATCCGCTTCGGACGCAACCGCGGGCTGCGCGCGCGCACGAAGTACCTGGCGACGGCGCTCATCGCGATCGTCTTCTTGCGCGCGCTCTCGGAATCGTACGATTTCTTTCCGCGCGACGTGCTCTTTCATGCGGGCACCTACTCGCTGGTCGCGCCGCATTGGTTGTGGTTGTTGCTCGGCATCCTTGCGGTAACCGGGACGATTCACGCGGTCAATCTCACCGACGGTTTGGATGGCTTGGCAACCGGCACGATGCTGCCGCCGCTCGCGGTCCTCACCGTCGTCGGCTTCGAACTTGGCCTGCCCGCGCCGACGGAAGCGGCGTTGCTCGGCATCGGCGCCGGTTGCGGCTTTCTCATCTACAATCGCTACAAGGCGCGCATGTTCATGGGCGATACGGGGTCGCTGGCCCTGGGAGCGCTGCTCTCGGGTATTGCGATCGTGGAGGGCGAGATGCTGCTGCTGCTCCTGATCGGCGGCGTTTTCGTCGCGGAGGCGCTCTCGGTGATCGTGCAAGTGCTGTATTTCAAAGCCAGCGGCGGCAAGCGAATCTTTCGCATGAGCCCGCTGCACCATCATTTCGAACTCGGCGGATGGGCTGAAACCAAGGTGACCGCGCGCTTTTGGATAGCGTCGTTCCTGCTGTCCGTCGTCGCGCTGGCGGTGGTGCGATGAGCGCGCTCGGAACCTTTGGCGCGTCGGAGCGCGTGCTGATCATCGGCATCGGCAAGAGCGGCCTCGCGAGCGCGCGGGTGCTGCGCGAGCGCGGCGCGAGCGTGCACGCGACCGACGAAAAACCGGCCGCCGAGCTTGTCGACGCCATCGCGCGAATCGAAGGCGCGGGCGCGCAGTTTGTCGCAGCCGGCGCGCTCGCACCGTTGCTGCCGTTGTTCACCGCCGCCGTGCTCTCGCCGGGCGTCCCGCTCACCTCGCCTGTCGTACGCGCCGTGCAAGCCGCGAACGTTCCGGTATTCAGCGAAATCGAAGTGGCCTACCGGCTCTGCCGCGCGCCGATGATCGCGGTAACGGGGACGAAGGGCAAATCCACCACGACCGCGCTGATCGGCCACTTGCTGCGCGCCTGCGGCCTGCGCGTGCATGTTGGCGGAAACATCGGCAACCCGTTGATCGCCGAGGTCGTCGATGCCGCCCCCGACGAGTGGGTGATTGCCGAGGTCTCGTCGTTCCAGTTGGAAACGATCCGCTCGTTCAAGCCGCGCGTCGCGGTGCTGCTCAACGTCGCGCCCGATCACCTCGACCGCTATTTCTCGATGGATGAATACGCCGAAGCGAAGTTTCGCATCTTCGCCAATCAATCGCGGACGGATACGTTCGTCGGCAACTTGGACGACGAGCGCATCGCGGCGCTGCAGAACTCCGCGACCGAATCGCGGCTGCAGGCCCGGCCGCTGTGGTTCACGCTGGGAGAACGGCGCGAGCCCGCAACGATATACTGTCATGGCGACGCGGTGGTTTACGCGCCGATCGCCGGCGACCCGCGCCCCATCGTCGCGATCGAACGCGGCGAAATTCCGCTCGCGGGCGAACACAACGTGCAGAACGTGATGGCGGCGATGCTGGCGGCGTTGGCGATCGGCTGCGATATTCGCGCGTTGCGCGAGGGCGTCAAAACTTTCCGTGCGATGCCGCACCGGCTCGAACCGGTAGCCGAAGTGGACGGCGTGCTCTACGTCGACGATTCCAAATCGACCAATCCCGGCTCGGTCGTCGCGGCATTGCATGCCTACGACCGGCCCGTGGTATTGATTGCGGGCGGCCGTTCGAAAGGCACGGATTTTACCGAGATGGGCGCCGAGATTCGCCGGTGCGCCAAGGCACTCGTGGCGATCGGCGAGGCGGCGGACGAGATTGCGGCGGGCGCGCAAGGCGTCCCGACCGAGCGCGCCGCGACGATGATTGCCGCGGTCGCGCGTGCCGCGGAGCTCGCGCAGCCGGGCGACGTAGTGATACTCTCGCCCGGCTGCGCGTCGTTCGATATGTTTCGTTCGGCCGAGGATCGCGGCGAGCAATTCAGCAGCGCGGTGAGAGCGCTCAAAGAGCACGCCGATGCGTAACGCCGCGCGCCTTCAACCGCGTTCCGCGGGGGAGCAACGCACGACCGCAACCTCGCGCCCGTACATCGCGACGCCGCCGGATACGCTCCTCTTTCTCGCGGTGGTGGCGCTGGTGGGTATCGGCCTGGTCATGATCTACTCCGCATCGAGCGCGACCGCGTACTCGCAGAGCGGGGATACCGCCTATTTCGTCAAGCGCCAATTCGTGTGGCTCCTCGTGGGTGTGGCCGCCGCGTATGGCGCCTATCGCATCGATTACCACAAACTCAAAAGCGCGGCGCCATACATCTTGGTGGCCTCGATCTTGAGCCTGTTGCTGGTGTTGGTGCCGCACGTCGGGCTTGTCGTCAACGGAGCGCGGCGTTGGATCGGCATTCATTCGCTCAGCTTCCAGCCCTCGGAATTTGCGAAGCTCGCGCTGGTCGTTTACCTGGCCGCGATGCTGGCGCAGCGCGGCGAACGCATCGTATCGCTTGCCAAGGGGCTGATTCCGTTATGCATTCCGGTGGCGATCATGTCGGTGTTGATCCTCAAAGAGCCGGATATGGGCACCGCCAGCCTGCTGGCGATGATCGCGGTTGCGATGTTCTTTGCGGCGGGAGCACGCATCGCGCACTTAGTTGCGATTTTCCTTGCGACGGTCCCGCCGGTGGTGCTGACGATCCTTGCGAGCCCGTACAAGCGCGCGCGAATCTTCGCGTTCATCGACCCGTGGCGCGACCCGCTCAACACCGGCTTTCACATCGTGCAGTCGTTGCTCGCGCTCGGGAGCGGCGGGCTGTTGGGCGTCGGTTTGGGCGCCTCGCGCGCGAAATTCTTTTACCTGCCCGAGCAATACACCGATTTTATTTTCTCCGTTTTGGGCGAGGAACTCGGGTTGCTCGGTGCGCTCGCCGTCGTCGCGCTCTTTCTGCTCTTCGCCTACCGCGCGATTCGCATTGCGATTGCCGCCTCCGATCGCTTCGGCTTCTTTCTCGCGATGGGCTGCACGGCCCTGATCGTGATTCAAGCCTTTATCAATATCGGCGTCGTCACGTCGTCGTGGCCGGTAACCGGCGTGCCGCTCCCGTTTATTTCGTTCGGCGGAAGTTCGCTGATCGTCAATCTGGTCGCCGTCGCACTCATCGCGAACGTCGGCCGCCACCGCCGCGTCTCCGCTGAATGAACCCGCGTGACGGGGCGGTGGTGTTTGCCGGCGGCGGCACCGGCGGCCATCTCTATCCCGCGATCGCCATCGCGCAGGCGTTGGGGTCGCCGGATCGCATCGCTTTCATCGGAACGGCCGACCGGCTCGAGGCCACGATCGTTCCCGAGGCCGGCTACCGGCTCTATACCGTGCGGAGCCGCCCGCTCGCGCGCAACCTCTCGTTCGAACTCCTGCGCACGCTCGTAGCAAACGCGCGCGGAGCGTGGCAGAGCGCTTTCTTACTCGCGCGTTTACAGCCGCGCCTCATCATCGCGACCGGCGGCTACGTCTGCTTTCCCATCGTGCTCGCGGCACGCTGGTTGCGCGCCGTGCGGCGGCTCCGCGCGCCGATCGTCCTGCTCGAACCGAACGCTCGCCCCGGGCTTACCAACCGGTTGCTGGCGCCGTTGGTCGACGAAGTATGGGGTGCCTTTCGCGAGGCCGACCCGCGTTTTGCGGGCAAGTACGTGCATACCGGCATCCCGGTGCGCGCTTCGCTCGCGCGGCTGCCGCAACGCGAGGCGGCGCTGGCGCGGCTCGGGCTCTCGCCCGAACGCAAAACGCTGCTGGCGATGGGCGGCAGCCAAGGAGCCCGCACGATCAACGACGCGCTCGCCGGCCTGATTGCGAAGCACGCGCTTCCGCCGGGGTGGCAACTGATCCACGTCACGGGCGAGCGCGAGTACGATCGCGTTCGGACCGCGCTCGGCGCCGGCGCGGGCCCGGCGGTGCGCCCCTACCTGAACGATGTTGCCGATGCCTACGCCGCGGCCGACCTCGTGCTCGCGCGCGCGGGCGCGTCGACGCTCGGCGAACTGATGGCCGTCGGGCTTCCCTCCATCCTCGTACCGTATCCGCACGCAGCCGACGACCATCAAACGCGCAACGCGGAGGTCTTCGCAGAGGCCGGCGCCGCCATCCTGATGACCGATCGGGAACTGGCCGCCGGGCAGCTTGCGGATACACTCGAGCGCGCGATCGTGCCCGAACGCTTGCAGGCGATGCGCGCCGCCGCGCTGGGCTTGCAAAATGGTTCGCCGATCGCGACGATTCTCGCCCGGATAGATGCGCTCGCGGCGCGAAAGACGCTCGGGTAATGGGGACGGCGAGCTGGCATTTTATCGGTATTGGCGGGATCGGCATGAGCGCGATCGCGCGCATTCTGCTGGCGCGCGGCCAGAGCGTGAGCGGATCTGATATGAAGGCTACGCCGCTGCTCGAACAGTTGCGCCAGGAGGGTGCGCTCGTAACCATCGGGCACGACGCGCAGAATATCGCCGGCGCGACCACCGTCATCGTCAGTTCGGCGATCGATCGTCGCAATCCGGAGTACGTTGCGGCGCAGCGTTCCGGCGTCCCGATCCTGCACCGCGGCGAGATGCTCGCGCAACTCGTGCGCGAACGGCGCGGCATCGCGATCTGCGGTACGCACGGAAAGACCACGACGACCGCGATGGCGCACGCGGTGCTGCGGGCCGGGGGAATCGACGCGAGCTTAGTGCTCGGCGGGATCGACGGCGCGCTCGCCACGAACGCGCACGACGGAGCGTCACCTTGGTTCGTCACCGAAGCCGACGAATCGGACGGGTCCTTCGCCTTGCTCGAACCCGCGATGGCCGTTCTCAATAACATCGAAAACGATCACTTGCAGAGCGACGACGAGTTGCCGCAGTTGGTGCGCGCCTTCGAAGCCTTTCTTGCGAAGTTGCCGGAAGACGGCACCGCGATCGTCGGCGTCGATAACGCCCTCACCGCTTCGCTGGTGGAAAGCTCTCGCCGCTCGCGAACGGTTACGTTCGGGTTCGGCCCGCGAGCCGACGTGCGTGCGGCGAACTTACGGTTCGACGGCTTGGGCGCGACGTTCGACGCCATCGTGCGCGGCGTATGCCTGGGCACGATCGAGATGCAAGTCCCCGGCGAAATCAACGTGCAAAATGCGCTCGCGGCCATCGCGGTGGCGCGCGAACTCGAAGTGCCGTTCCCGCGCATCGCCGACGGGTTGCGCGCGTTTCGCGGGGTTCGGCGACGCTTCGATATTTTGGCTCGGGCCGATCGCATGATGGTGGTGGACGACTACGCGCATCATCCCACCGCGATCCGCGCGACGATCGCGGCCGCACGGCAATATCACCGCGGCCCGGTCGTCGTCGCGTTCCAACCGCACCGCTATTCGCGCACGGCGTTTCTGGCGCGCGATTTCGCGGATTCGCTGCGCGGGGCCGACCGCGTCTATCTCGCGCCGATCTACGCCGCATCCGAGGCGCCGATCCCGGGCGTGAGCGAACGCTCGATCGGAGAGTTGCTTGGAGCGCTGGGAACGCGCGTGAGCTACGTCGCGCGCGTCGACGATTTGGAAGAGCGCATCTTCGATGAAGCGCCTCCCGGCTCGCTCGTGCTCATGCTCGGGGCCGGCAACATCACCGAAATCGCGGGCCGCCTGGCACAGCGCGTCAACGGTGTGGGCGCACCGGCATGAGCGCGACCACCGCTTCGGCCACGGCCAGCCTGCTCGAGGACGGCGATCGCCAAGCGTTGCAAGCGATATTAGGCGACCGCGTGCGCTTCGACGAGTCGCTCGCGCCGTTCACTTCCTGGAAAATCGGCGGCCCTGCCGATGCGTTGGTGCAGTGCCACAGCGAAGACGACGTAGCGGAGGTGATGCGCCTGTGCTTCGCGCGCAAACTCCCGTGGTTCGTACTCGGGAGCGGCAGCAATCTCTTAGTCGGCGACGGCGGCATGCGCGGTATCGTCATTCGGCTCGGCGGCGCATTCGCCGACGTCGCGGTACGCACCGAAGCCGATACCGTATTGGTGGAAGCGGGAGCGTCGGCCGGCATGGCCGCGATGACCGCAAAAGCCGCTTCGGCGGGGGCGCTGGGCGTCGGCTCGCTGGCCGGCATCCCCGGCACCGTCGGTGGCTCGCTCCGCATGAACGCGGGCACCGATCGCGAGATAGGCGATTTCGTCCGCGAAGTGTGGGTGCAGTCGCCCGGCCGGCCCGAACCGCACGCGGTCTCGGTGCAGTATTACTATCGCCACACCACGCTCGCGCGCGATGCGATCGTCTCGCGCGTGACGCTGTGCTTCGAGCGCGGCGACGTCGCGACGGTGCGAGACGAGATGCAGCAACGTTTGGTGCGGCGCAAGAGCACGCAGCCGATCGCGCTCCCGAACGCGGGATCGTGCTTCCGCAATCCGCCCGGCGATAAAGCGGCCCGGCTCATCGAGGCGGCCGGCGCCAAGGGGTGGCGCGCCGGTGGTGCGGAAGTATCCCCACTCCACGCAAATTTCATCAACAACACCGGTGGCGCGAGCGCGAAGGACGTAGCGACGTTGCTGGCTCGCGTACGGCGCGCCGTCAACGATCGATTCGGCGTGGAGTTACAGTTGGAAGTGCACCTGGTAGGGGTTTTTGTGGATCGTGAAGAGGAGTAAGGCGCGATATGGGTTACGATAGCGCGAACGTGAAGATCCGCGAAGCCAAGGTGGCGGTCGTCATGGGCGGTTCGAGTTCGGAGCGCGAGGTTTCGATCCAGAGCGGGTCGGGCGTGATGCGCGCGCTGCAGTCGCTCGGATACGAGGCGCACTCGCTGGACTACGACGCGCGCTTCATCGAAGCTCTGCGCGAAATCAAGCCCGACGTGGTGTTCGTTGCGTTGCACGGTCCGGGCGGCGAAGATGGCCAAGTGCAGGGCGTGTTGGAGTATCTCGGCATTCCGTACACGGGCTGCGGCCTTGAAGCCTCGGCGCTTGCGATGGATAAGCATCTCACTAAAAAATTGCTCGCTGCCGAAGGGCTGCCGACCGCCGCATGGGATCTGTTCGATCTCTCCGGCGGCACGTTGCCGCTGCTGCCCGGCGCGCTCGATCTTCCGTTGGTCGTCAAGCCGCGTTTTGAAGGCTCGTCGGTCGGCGTGCAGATCGTCACCACGCACGAACAATGGACCAACGCGATGATCGGCGCTGCCCGCAATTACGCGCAGATCATGGCCGAGGAGTATCTCACGGGACGCGAGTTCACGTGCGGCGTGCTCGGTGAAGAAGCGCTACCGGTCATCGAGATATCCGCGAATAGCGGCGACTTCTATACCTACGATGCCAAGTACGCACCCGGCGGAAGCACGCACATCGTGCCCGCGCAGATCGATGAAGATTTAGCGGCGCGGTTGCAGATGCTCGCGCTCTCCGTGCATCGATTGCTGGGCCTGCGCGACTACTCGCGCACCGACTTTATCGTCAGCCCGGAAGGGCGGCCGTACATCCTAGAAGTGAACACACTGCCCGGCCTCACGCAAACCAGCCTCATCCCCGAAGCCTGTGCCGCAATCGGCATTTCTTACGAAGCGCTGGTCGAACGACTGATCGGATACGCGCTCGCGCGCACCGACGTTCGACAGATTGCCTGAGCTCCGGCCCCTACTGTAGAAAGGCGTCGCAGTCGTCGTACTCGAGCATTTCGAGTAGCGGCGTTTCGGGCGGGAGTTTCTGCGTGATGGGATACTTGGCGACGAAGCTCTCGTTGTCGAGACGATCGGCGATCCGCAGGCTCGAGAACGATTCGTTGATGGCCGGGTACTTCGACGCGTCACTATTCGCGTGCACGAATGCGACCACTTCGTCCTCGGTCTCGGCCTTGGCGACCGATTCAAGGAGCGCGCTTTCGGCAATGCCGAGCTCGGTGAGGAGCCGGGTGCTGAAGCCTGGGACTTGGTAGGCGCCGAGGTCGCCGCCGGGCAGCGATGCGCGGAGCTTATCGATGGTTCGGGCGAGCATGAGCAGGCCGCCCAGCTTCTCTTGAGGGCTCCGGGGCGGGCTCTTGGTGAGGTTCAGAGGCTTCATGCGGGGGAACTTTACCGTGAGAGGGTCACGTTCTTGCACGTTTTCGCCATCGTGCAACAAAAGTAGCATTACCCGTTAGCATTGATAGCGGGTATCATGTTAAGGAGGCTCGCGCCTTGCGACCCTCAAAATTATCGAATGCTGCCTAGCTAATCGCGGGGGATATGCCCGCTGGAGGAATGCTTGTCTACCACCGGTTTGGTCGTCGATCGTGGGCTCGAAGGTGTGGTTGTCGGTTCCACCGTCCTCAGTAATGTCGAAGGGACGATCGGTCGTCTCACCTACCGCGGCTACGATATGGACGATCTCGCCCCGAACGTGTCGTTCGAAGAAGTCGTGCACTTGCTTCTGTACGGTCACCTTCCGACGCGGGACGAGTTGGACGCGCTCAAGCACGAACTCGCATCCCGGCGGGCGTTGCCGGAGCCGCTCGTCGCGGCGATGCAGAGCGTGCCGAAGACGGCCTGGCCGATGGACGTGCTGCGCACGATCGTCAGCGGGCTCGCGCTCTTCTCCCCGGCGAACAACAAAGGCGAGCACGTCTCCGATATTCACGCCGCCATCGAACTGGTCGCTAAGATGACCACGATTTTGGCATCGTGGGATCGCATCCGCCGCGGGCTCGAACCGGTCGAACCGCGCGCCGATCTCTCGCACGCCGCGAATTTCCTCTACATGCGCACCGGCAAGATGCCGGCTCAAATCGAAGAGGCGGCGGTCAACACGTATCTGGTGCTGCTGGCCGACCATTCGTACAATGCCTCGACGTTCGCGGCCCGCGTGACCGCGTCGACGCGCGCCGACCTCTATGCGTCGGTGACCTCGGCGCTCGCCACCCTCAACGGCGATCTCCATGGCGGCGCCGCTAGCGCCTCGTACAATAACTTGGTCGCGATCGGGTCGCCCGCTCGCGCCGAAGCGTTTGTGCGCGACGAACTGGCCAAGGGCCATCGCATCATGGGGATGGGGCATCGCGAGTATCGCGTGCGCGATCCGCGCGCGCGCCACCTGGAAGCCATCGCGCAGAAGCTCAGCAACTATCGCGGCGATACGAATTGGTACGCGATCGCGCGCTCGCTCGAAGACGCGAGCAACAAAGTGCTGCAAGAGGCCAAGCCGGATCGCAAGATCTACGCGAACGTCGATTTCTACACGGCTCCGGTGCTGGCGGATCTAGGGCTGCCGGGCGATGAGTTCACGTGCCTCTTTGCGTGCGGCCGCGTCGCGGGCTGGGGCGCGCATGCGCTCGAGCAATTACACGATAATCGCCTGATTCGGCCGCAAGCTGCCTACACCGGCCCGCCGCCGGGGCCGTTCATTCCCATCGAGCAGCGCTCCGCAGCGCTGGCCGGGGCGTAAACGGTGCCCGGCGGGGGGCGCGTCGGCGCGGTCTCCCGCGCCACGAGCGAAACAACGATCGAGCTTGCAATCGATCTTGACGGCGGCGCCGTCGAGGTCGCTTCGAACGTCGATTTTCTCGACCATATGCTGACGGCGTTTGCGAAGCACTCCGGCTGCGGGCTGCGCGTTAGCGCGACCGGCGACGGCATGGATAACCATCACGTGATCGAGGATGTCGGCATCGCGCTCGGCAAGGCCATCCATCAGGCGCTCGGAGAGAAGCGCGGAATCGAGCGGTTCGGGTCGGTGATGGTGCCGCTCGATGAGGCGCTCATCGCCGCCAGCGTCGATATTTCGGGCCGGCCGTATCTGAATTTCCAGGTGCGGTTCCTGCGCGAGGATTTGGGCGCGCTGCCCACCGAGATGATCGGCGAATTCTTTCGCGCGGTCACCGATAACGCGAAAATCACGCTCCATCTGGTGCAAATGAACGGGCACGTCGCGCACCACGTGTGCGAGGCTTCTTTCAAAGCATTCGCGCGCGCTTTCGCGCAGGCCAAGCGCGTTGGCTCTTCGGCCGATGTTCCATCGACCAAGGGCGTTATCGAGTAGCGCTTGCGTGCCTCGGAAGTAGTCGTCATCGATTATGGCGGCGGCAACCTCGGGTCGTTGCTGGCAGCGCTCGAACGCGAAGGCGTCGACTACACCGTAAGCGGCGACGCCGCGGTCGTACGCGCGGCGCGCGCGACGATGTTCCCCGGGGACGGCGCATTCGGTGCGACGATGGCGGCTCTGCAAGAACGCGGTCTCGACGCTGCGATTCGCGGTTCGATCGAAGACGAACGCCCGTTTCTTGGCATCTGCGTCGGCATGCAGATTCTCTTCGAGCGTTCGCTGGAGTTCGGCGCTGTGGATGGTTTGGGCATCCTGCCCGGCTCGGTCGAGCGTTTCAAGGATGCGCCGCGCATCCCGCACATGGGCTGGAACCGCCTAGAAACCGCGAGCGATCATCCGTTTGTCGCGGGGCTAACCGATGGCGAGTACGCATACTTCATGCACTCGTACCGGGCGGCCGTTGGGCCGGCGACGGCTGCGATCACCGAGCACGGCGAGCGATTTTCGTCGGTGGTCGCGCAACGGAATGTGATGGGGACGCAGTTTCATCCGGAGAAGAGCCAATCGACCGGCGCGACGCTGTTGCGTAACTTTTTAGCAATTGTCCGAGGAGAATGACGACCATGATGGTGATACCCGCGATCGACCTGCAAGGCGGTAAGTGCGTGCGCATGGAGCAGGGCGAGTTGGCCACCGCTACGGTCTATGACGAGGATCCCGTCGAACGCGCGAAGGCGTTCGTCAAAGCCGGCGCGCAGCGTTTGCACGTGATCGATCTCGACGGGGCGTTCGGCTCGGGCGAGAACACGCAGGCGATCGCGCGCATCTGTAAGGCGGTCGGCGTGCCGGTGCAGACGGGCGGCGGCATTCGCACGCTCGACCACGCGAAGGCGCGTCTCGATGCGGGCGCCGCGGCCATCATCATCGGGACGATTCTAGTAGAGCAGGAGCGCACCGCGCGGAACATCATCGCCGTGCTGGGCGACCGCGTGATCGCCGGCATCGATGCGCGCGGATCGTTCGTCGCGACGCGCGGCTGGAGCGAACGCACGCCCGTCGATCGCGATTCTTTGGTAAAACGGGTTGCGTTGTGGGGGGCGACGCGCGTCATCTTCACCGAAATCGCGCGCGACGGTATGGGCGAAGGATACGATATCGACGCGCTGCGCGCAGTGGCAGCGGCCGCGGACGTGAAGATTACCGCAAGCGGCGGTGCGCGCAATTTGGCCGACCTTCAGCTCCTTGCCTCGCAGGCGCCGGCGGCCGTCGATGCGTGCATCGTGGGCAGCGCGTTCTACAAGGGAACGATGGATCTCGCCGAGGCGATCGCGGCCGTTAGCCGGTAAGATAAACGCGCGGGAGTTCGCTCGGTAAGCGCGCGACGATTTCATAGTTAATCGTTTCGGCCCAGTGCGCCCAATCGTCCGCAGATACGTTCGCTTCGCCGTCGGTGCCGATCAGCGTCACCGGCGTCTCCACGCGCGCGCGCGGCGCATGCGTGATATCGACGAACGTCATGTTCATGGCGATGCGCCCGACGATCGGGCAGCGAACGCCGTCGACGACAAACGCTCCGTGGTTGGAGAGCGCGCGCGGAATGCCGTCGGCATATCCGAGCGGCACGATGCCGATGCGCATCTCGCGAGGTGCATGAAACGTGTTGCCGTAGCCGACGGCGGCCCCGGCGGCGATCGTTCGCGTGACGACCAGCGACGAACGATATGAGAGTGCCGGTTCGAGCACCAAGCCGTGCCCGGCCATTCCTTCGCGCGTCTGCGGCGAAGGCCAAAGGCCGTAAAGCGCTATGCCGAAGCGCGTCATATCCAGGCGTGTCGCCGGCCACAGCATCGCGGCCGCGGATGCCGCGATGTGTCGCGTCGGCGTGAAGTGACGCGTGCTGAGCGCGGCGTGCGCTTGCGCGCACGCGTGGTCGAATTGCTCGAGCTGGAACATCGTGTACGGAGAATCGATTTCTTCGGCTGCCGCGAGATGAGAGAAAATGCCGGTAATTTCGATGTCGGCGATGCGCACGTAATCTTCCACCGTATCGGCGAGATCGCTCGGCTCGATGCCCAAACGATTCAACCCGGTGTTAACCTTGACGTGCACGCGCGCGCGCTGCGCACGCTTGCGTGCCGCGGTCGCGAGTTGATGGGCGAACTGCTTGGTGTCCCAGAGCGCCAATTCGAGCTTCGCGTTGACGGCCGCTTCGAGCGCATCGGGCGGCACCGGCCCCAACACCAAGATGGGAGCGGCGATGCCGGCCTCGCGCAGCGCGAGCGCTTCTTCGAACGCATAGACGCAAAGCTTCGTGCCCAGCGCTTCCACGGCGAGTGCGGTTTGCACGGCGCCGTGCCCGTAGGCATTCGCCTTCACGACGAATGCGGCGTGGTTGCGGCCTCCGACGAGCGCTGCCAGCGCGGTTGCGTTGCGACGCAGCGCCGGCA
>Ga0207416_1000472_pt1 | contig 69401 bp, 62 predicted proteins | sample PaiPotPPM11metaG_FD_184107 | JGI IMG/M metagenome (GOLD analysis project Ga0207416, IMG submission 184107) | Iron sulfur acid spring bacterial and archeal communities from Banff, Canada, to study Microbial Dark Matter (Phase II) - Paint Pots PPM... ... | reverse complement strand
GGGTGGGGGGGGAGCCCGCGCAGGAGACCCGGAGCGGTCCGCTCCGTTATGTGCGCGTGCCGTACATCGACCGGATTGGCCCGGCGTACGCGTGCGCAGACCTGGTCGTGAGCCGGTCCGGCGCGACGGCGATCGCCGAGATCACCGCGTGCGGGAAGCCGGCGATCCTCGTCCCGTACCCTCATGCGGCCGAGGATCATCAGACACACAACGCCGGCCCGCTCGTCGCCGCCGGCGCCGGGGTGCTCGTGCCCGACCGAGCGCTGGACGGTGAGGCGCTCGCGCGCGCGATCACCAGGGCGCTCGATACCCCCGGACGCCTCGAAGAGATGGCGGCCCGCGCCCGCGCGCTCGGCCACCCGGATGCCGCCGACCGCCTGCTCGCGCTGCTCGCGAGCCTGTGCCGGCGGCCCGCCGTCCGGGAGGTGCCCGGGTGATCTTGTCGGGGACGCGCGTGCACTTCATCGGCATCGGCGGCGCCGGCATGAGCGCGATCGCCACGGTCCTGCTGGCGCGGGGGTACGCCGTCTCCGGCTCCGACCTGCGCGAGAGCGACACGACCCGACGGCTGCGGGCGTTGGGGGCCGAGATCCAAATCGGCCACGCGGCCGAGCACATCCAGCCCGGGCAGGTCGTCGTGATCAGCCGGGCCGTGCCGGAGGAGAACGTGGAGATCCAGGCGGCGCTGGCGCAGGGGTTGCCGATCATGCACCGGGCGCAGATGCTCGCCGGTCTGATGGCCGAGGCCCGCGGGATCGCGGTCGTCGGCACCCACGGGAAGACCACGACGACCTCGATGGCTGCGGTGATCCTGGAACGGGCGGGGCGGGACCCCACGATGGTGATCGGCGGGGACGTGGAGGAGTTCGGCGGCAACGCGCGGGCGGGGCGGGGAGACGATGTCGTCGCCGAGGTGGACGAGAGCGACGGCTCGCTCCTGTGGATCGCTCCGCGGGTGGCCGTCGTGACCCGCCTCGACGCGACCGATCACCTCGACTTCTATAGCTCCGAGTCGCGCCTCGTGGAGACGTTCCGGCTCTTTCTGAACCGGCTGCCCCAGGGCGGGTTCGCCGTGATCTGCACCGACGCCGAAGCCGGCCGGGCGCTCGCCGCGAGTGTGGCGCCGCGGGTCTCGACGTACGGACTCGAGCCGGGGGCGGAGTACACGGCCCGCATCCTCGAGATGGCCGGACGGCGCACGGTGTTCGACGTGCGCCGGGGGAAGGCGGCCCTCGGCGCCGTGGAACTGGGGATTCCCGGTCCGTACAACGTCCAGAACGCCCTCGGGGCGCTCGCGCTGGCGATGGAGATGGACGTCCCGTTCGGCGTTTGCGCTCAGGCGCTCGGCGCGTTCCGGGGCGTGCAGCGGCGCTTCACCGTCCGGGGCGAGGTCGGGGGCGTGCTCGTCGTGGACGACTACGCGCATAACCCGACGAAGGTGCAGGCGCTGCTGGAAGGCACCCGGCGCTCCTGGCCGGCGGCCCGCATCATCGCGGTGTTCCAGCCGCACCGGTATTCCCGGACGCGGACCGTTGGCGAGCAGTTCGCGCGCGCGTTCGACGCCGTGGACGAGGTCATCATCACCGAGATCTACGCGGCCGACGAGACGCCGATCCCCGGCGTGGACGCCGGGATCATTGTCCGGGCGGTGAGCGCCCGGCGGCCGGTGCGGTTCATGTCGGAGATCGGCCAGGTCGCGGCGGCCCTCGAGCGCGACCTCCGTCCGGGTGATCTCGTGCTGACGATCGGCGCCGGGAACGTGTGGGAGCTTGCCGATGACCTCGTCGCGCGGCTCCGGCGTCGCGCGGCGTCCGCGTCCGCGGCGCCGCCGTCGGAGGGTGTGGATGGATAACAATCTGCCCCGCGCCGGCGAGGCCCGCGACGTGACGCCGCGTGGGGCCGCGTCCCTGGTGGCTGCGCTCGAGCAGGTCTGCCCCGATGGCGTCCGGGTGAACGAGCCGCTCTCCCGCCACGTGTCGTTTCGGATCGGCGGTCCGGCCGACATCCTGCTCTTGCCCCGAAGCCTGCCCGACCTGGAGGCGACCATCGCCTGGCTCTATCGGGCGGGGGAGCCCTTCGTCGTGCTGGGACGGGGGAGCAACGTGCTGATTGCCGACCGCGGCGTGCGCGGCATCGTGCTCAAGACCGGCCGCGGCCAGGAGGGGGTCCGGTACGACGGGACCCACGTGCGCGCCGAGTGCGGGGTAAGCCTGCCGCACCTCAGCCGGCGGGCGTCCGCGCGGGGGCTCGCGGGGTTGGAGTTCGCCGCCGGGATTCCCGGCTCGGTTGGGGGTGCGGTCGTCATGAACGCAGGAGCGCACGGCCACGCGTTCGCCGAGGTCGTCGAGAATGTCCGGGCATTGACGCCCCAGGGGGAGGCCCGGTGGACCGCCGCCGATCTCGGGTTCCAGTACCGGCAGAGCCGCCTGCAGCGCGAGCCGGGCGTCGTGCTCGAGGCCGTCCTGGCCCTCCGGCCGGCGGATCCCGGGGAGACGCTCGAGCGCCTCGAGCGGTGGCTCCGGACGCGCAGCGAAACGCAGCCACTCGGCCCGCCGAGCTCGGGCTGCATCTTCCGCAATCCGGAGGACGACTATGCGGGCCGCCTGATCGACAGCGCCGGGGCCAAGGGCCTCCGGGTGGGGGGAGCGGTGGTCAGCGACCGGCATGCCAACTACATCCTCAACGTCGGCGGGGCCACCGCGGCGGACGTGCTGGCGCTGGTCGCGCTCGTTCGGTCGCGGGTCCTGGAGCGGTGGGGCGCGGACCTCGAGACCGAGATCAAGCTGATCGGGGAGGTCGACGCGGCATGACGGCCCGCGGGGCGTCCGCGCGCGATCGCGCTCCCGACCAGAGCCGCTCGTCGGCGCCGGCGGATGGGCCGGCGCGCCCCCTGGCCGGCCGGATCATCCAGTTTCTGGCTGCCGTGTGCGCCCTGTGCGCGGCCGCGGCGTTTCCGGCATCCGCTTTGTTCGACCTCGACTCCGTGACGGTGCGGGGGAATGCCGCCGTCCCGACCGCCGCTGTCCTCCGGCGCGCGGGCATCGCGCCCGGCGACAGCGCGCTGCGCGTCAACGCGCCCCAGATTCGGGAGCGGCTCCGATCCGATCCGCGCATCCGGGACGCCTCGATCGCCCTCGACTTTCCGCACCGCCTCGTCATTGCGATCCGGGAGCGCACTCCCGTGGCCGCCCTGGTCACCGGGACCGGCTACGTCCTCCTCGGGGCCGACGGGGTCGCGATCGCCCGAGCGCCGGACGGGGGGGCGTACCTGCTCCTCAGGGTCGACCGTCTGGATCTGTCGTGGGTGCAGACCGGGACGGTCGTCCCGTCCGCGGCCGTCCGCCTGGGAGCCGCCGTTGCGGGGAGCCTCCCGCCGGCGCTGCGGCCCCAGGTGGCGGCGCTCCGGGTCGATTCGGGCGACGAAGTCGTGCTCGAGACCAGGGACGGGATCGCGGTCCGCGTGGGGGGGGCCGGCGGCATTGCCGGCCGGCTCGCCGCCGTCCCCGACGTCCTGGCCGCCGTGCGCGCCCGCGGAACGCGCGTGGCATATGTGGACGTGCGCTTCCCGGGGAGTGTCATCGTGAAGCCCCTCCCGTAACCGGGCGGAACGCGGCCTCCGTCCAGTGCGGCAGGCGGCCGGCGGGGGCAGGAGAAGCCTCGGGGACGTGGAATAGGACGGGACGACATGCACCGTCCATAGACGCTGTAGACGCTCTAGATGCTCTCCAACACGGACCTGTGATCGCACTCGGAGGTGCACCCGTTGGCCAAGCGGGGACCATTGGTGGGACTGGATATCGGGACCACCAAGGTCTGTGTGATCGTCGCTGAACACGACGAAGACGGGGAGGTCCTCATCGCGGGGATGGGGACCTCTCCGTCTACCGGCGTCCGGAAGGGCGTCGTCGTGGATCTCGATGCGACGACGCGGGCGATCGAAGAGGCGGTCGAGAAAGCCGAGCGCATGGCCGGCGTCAAGATCGCCGGCGTGATCGTCGGCGTCTCCGGCGAGCACGTGGCCTCGCAGAACAGTCGCGGCGTCGTCGCGGTGTCCCGGGCTGACCACGAGATCAGCGAGCCGGACGTTTCGCGCGTCGTCGAAGCCGCCCGGATGGCGGCGATCCCCGCGAGCGACCGCGAGATCATTCACCTCCTGCCCCGCGACTTCGTGGTGGACGGGCAGGACGGCGTCAAGAACCCGGCCGGCATGTACGGCACCCGCCTCGAGGTCGAGGCGCACATCGTGACCGGCGCCTCGACCCTGCTCGCCAATCTCCTGAAGTGCGTCCAGCGCGCCGGCCTCGAGCCGGAGGATCTCGTCCTCGAGCCGCTCGCCTCCGGCGAGGCCGTCCTGACCCAGGCCGAGCGGGACCTCGGCGTCGCGCTGGTCGACATCGGCGGCGGCACCGCGAGCCTCGGCATCTTCACCGGCGGCGGTCTCTGCCACGCGGCCGTTCTCCCCGTCGGCGGCAACCACATCACCAACGATGTCGCGGTCGGCCTCCGGACGCCGATCGCGGAGGCCGAGAAGCTCAAGCTCCGGCACGGGTGCGCCACCGCGGCGATGGCGTCAGAGGGCGAACTGATCGAGGTGTTCCACATCGGCACCCGAGAGCCCCGAATCCTCCCGCGCCGCGTGCTCGGTGAGATTGTCGAGCCCCGGCTGACCGAGATCTTCGGGATGGTCAAGGCCCAGATCAAGCGCTCCGGCTACGCCCATCTGATTCCGGCCGGTATCGTCGTGACGGGCGGTACCGCGCTGCTGCGCGGCCTGGGTGAGACCGCCGGCGAGCGGCTCGACCTGCCCGCGCGGGTGGGGGTTCCCGACGTGTCGGGCAGCATGGCGGACACGGTCGGGAGCCCGGCGTATGCGACGGGGGTCGGCCTCGTGCTCCACGCGGCGCGCAAGCAGGGGCCCGGCCGGATGGTCCGCAGCACCAATGGGACGGGGTCGTTCTTTGGACGGATGCGGCAGTGGGTCAGGGAGTTCACGCAGGGCGCCTGAGGCGCGATGGACGCAGCACACATCATGACAAAGACGGGGCGGCGGCGATGACGGAGAAACGGTGGCACCCGGTGCAGCGGATGGTCTCAGAACGGGCAGGGGCGGCAGCAGCCATGACACGCTCGGGAGAGAGGGGTTTCTCTGCTCCCGAAGTCGCGGGAGGGATGATGATGGCGAATGCGGAGCGAGACCTCCGCCGCTACGCGGCGATCAAAGTCGTCGGGGTCGGCGGCGGCGGCAGCAATGCGGTGAACCGGATGATCAGCGCGGGACTCCGGGGGGTCGAGTTTATCGCCATCAACACCGACGCGCAGGCGCTCGCGCTGTCGAACGCTGACAAGAAGATCCACATCGGCGGGAAGCTGACGCGGGGACTCGGCGCCGGCGGCGATCCGGAGATCGGCCGGCAAGCCGCCGAGGAGACGCGGGAAGAGATCACCGAAATGCTCGAAGGCGCGGACATGGTGTTCGTCACGGCGGGGATGGGCGGCGGGACCGGGACCGGGGGCGCCCCGATCGTCGCTCAGGTCGCGCGCGAACTGGGGGCCCTGACGATCGGTGTCGTGACCCGGCCGTTCGGGTTCGAGGGACGGCGCCGGGCGATCAACGCCGATGAGGGGATCCGGAGTCTTCGCCAGCGGGTCAACACCGTGATCACGATCCCGAACGACCGGCTGCTTCAAGTGGTCGACAAGAGCGCCACGGTGGTCGAGGCGTTCCGCGTGGCGGACGATGTCCTCCGCCAGGGCGTGCAGGGGATCGCCGATCTGATCACCGTCCCCGGCCTGATCAACCTGGACTTTGCCGACGTGCGGACGGTGATGACCGAGGCCGGGTCCGCGCTGATCGGGATCGGTGTCGCGAGCGGGGAGGGCCGGGCGGCAGTCGCCGCGAACGCGGCGATCTCGAGCCTGCTGCTCGAGACCTCCATGGAGGGCGCGCGGGGTGTGCTCATCAACATCACCGGCGGTCTGGACCTCGGGCTGATGGAAGTGAACGAGGCCGCCCAGGTGGTGCAGAAGGCGGCCGATCCCGAGGCCAACATTATCTTTGGCGCCGTGCTCGACGAGCGCCTCGACGGCGAGGTGCGCATCACCGTGATCGCCACGGGCTTCGAGACGAGGCGTCCCGATGTGGACGAGGCCGCGGAACCAGCGGCGGTGGCCGCGGGCCCGCACCGGGAGGGGAGCCGGCTCGGGCTCGACGATCTCGACATTCCGGCGTTCCTCCGGAAACGCTAAGCGCGGCTAAGCGCGGTTCCCGCCAGCGCCGCACGCGCCGTCCCGCGCGGCGTGCAGCCTGCCGGTGTGCCCTCGGACGGCGGGGCAGCGTGAACGTCCACGGGCTGGGTAACATTACCGTGAGACGATGCGACGATCCCTGCTGGAACCGCCGAGGGGGGGCAGCGGCCTCTTTTCCACGCCCGCGCAGGATGCTAGGCTTACAGGTATGGTTACGCCCCCCGAAGAGCACTTCGCCGCCATCCGGGCGGCGGTCCAGTCGTGCTTCCCGGTTCGGGAGGTGTGGTTTCAGGACGGCCGCCCGGTCTTCACCATCGTGCCCGGGCCCGATGATAAAGAGCGGTTCCTGCGCCTCCGCCGGACGCTGAACAGCTTCGGCCTGCTGCCCTTGCTGCGGCGGCGGGACGGGGAGACCGTGCTCCTGCTCGTCCCCAAGCCGGCCTCGGGCCGGACGCCGTGGGTCCTTCCCGTCGGGCTGTTCGCCGCGACGCTCGTCACGACGTTTTTCGCCGGCTACTTGAACTCCCGCGGCGGGTGCGTACCGGGCTTGCTGACCCCCGTCGCCGGCGGCTTCGCGTTCTCCCTCTCGCTCATGGCGATCCTGTTCTGTCACGAGATGGGCCATAAGCTCGTCTCGATCCGGCGGGGGATCGACGCCAGCCTGCCGTTCTTTATCCCCATGCCGCCGCTGCCCGGCCTGTCGATCGGCACGTTGGGCGCGGTCATCTTCACCCGGACGCCCGCGCCCAACCGTGACGCCCTGGTCGAGCTGGGCGCGAGCGGCCCGATCGCCGGGTTCCTCGTCGCGATCCCGATCCTGATTTACGGCGTGCGGCACTCCCTCGTCATCGCGCACGCGGCGGTCGCCGCCAACGGGTGCCAGCTCGTCGCGGTACCGACGCCGCTGCTCGTGGACCTGCTGGTCCGCTGGCTCCTGCATCCCGCCGCCACGGCCGACGTGATCATCCATCCAATGGCGTTCGCCGGATGGGTGGGTCTGCTCGTGACGGCGCTCAACCTGCTGCCGGCGAGCATGCTGGATGGGGGCCACGTGATGCGCGCCGTGTTCGGGCCGAAAATCCACATGATCGTCTCCTACGTGGCGGTGGGAGTGGGCATTCTGTTTGGCTATTGGGTCATGAGCCTGCTGATCCTCGTGATGATCCGGCGGGGTCATCCCGGGCCCCTCGACGACTGCTCACCGGTGACGCCGGTCCACGTGGCGATGGCCGCCGCGCTCGTCGTTATTTTTGCCTTGAGCGCGGTCCCCCTCACGACCTTGTAGGAGGATCCCGTGGCCGACCCTCAGGTGCTCGTCGAAGCGATCGACCTCCAGAAGCGGTTCCGCACGTTCCACGCGGTCAAAGGCGTGTCGTTCCACTGCTACGGCGGGGAGGTGTTTGGCCTCCTCGGCCCCAACGGCGCCGGGAAGACCACGACGATCCGCATGTTGACGACGATCCTCCGCCCGACCGGGGGGACGGCCCGGATCGCCGGCCACGACGTCGTCCAGGCGCCCGCGCAGGTCCGGCGCGTGATCGGCGTGCTCCCGGAGAACGCGGGGGTGTACGGCCGGCTCACCGCCCGCGACGCGATCCGGTACGCCGGCCGACTCTACGGCGTCGCGCCCGACGTCCTGGAAGCCCGGATCGTGGAGATTGCCGAGGCGCTCGAGCTGACCCCGCACCTCGACCGGCTGACCGACACGTTCAGCAAAGGCATGAAGCAGAAGGTCAACGTCGCCCGGGCGCTCATCCACAATCCTCCCGTGGTGTTCCTCGACGAGCCGACGTCCGGTCTGGACGTCATCTCGGCGCGGTCGGTGCGCGACTTCGTCCTTCGCTTCAAGCAGGAAGGGCGGTGCGTGATCATGTCGACGCACATCATGGAGGAGGCGGAGAAGCTCTGCGACCGGGTCATGATCATTGCCGGCGGCCGGGTGGTGGCGGAAGGCGGGCTCGCGGAGCTCAAAGCCAAGACCGGCCTCGGTCTGGAGGAGATCTTCATGCAGCTCGTGGAGCAGACCGTCCAATGATCCGGGCGGCGCTGTCGTGGGCGACCCGCCGGTGGAACGGCGCGGCCGCCGGAGAGGATCGGGGCGAGACCTGGCGGTGGATCCGCGCGATCTATGGGAAGGAAACGCTCGAGGCGATCCGCGACCGCCGGACGCTCCTCGTCATGATTCTTCTGCCGGCGCTCTTCATGCCGCTCGCGACCCTTGGCCTCCCGTACCTCGAGCAGCGCCAGCAGCACTTGATCCAGACCGTCACCCCCAAGGTCGCCATCATGGGCGAGTCGGAAGGGCTGATCCATCTGGCCTATACCACCAGGTTGATCACCCCCGTGCGCGCGAAGGATCCGGTGGCCGCGCTCCGCGCGCGGACCGTCCTCGCGGTCCTGAGGATTCCGCCCAAGTTCGAGGCGATCGTCGCGCGGGACGGGCAGGCCCACGTGGGGGTCCTCTACGATGCGAGTGACTCTGAGAGCACCGCCGCGAGGACCCGGGTCGTCGAGCTGATCTCCCGGTACAGCCAGCAGATCGTTGCCCTGCGGCTCGCCGCGCGGCATCTGAACCCACGGGATCTCCTGCCGGTCGTCCTGGACGAGCGCAACGTCGCGACCCAGCGCCAGCTCTCGGGCCTGCTGCTGGCGAGCCTCCTGCCGTTCTTCATCGCGATGTGGGCCGTGGTCGGCGGGATGTCGGTGGCGGTGGACCTGGCGGCCGGGGAGAAGGAACGGGGGACGCTCGAGTCGCTGCTCGTCACGCCCCCCAGCCGGGAGGCGATCGTGCTCGGCAAGTTCCTCTCAGTGGTCACGGCTTCGATGGGCGCGGTGATCGGCGTCATCATTGCGATGATGGTGAGCCTCCGGTGGGGATACCCGTACCTGCTGCACACCGTGAAGCAGCTGGACGTCAGCCTGCCGCTCGGCACCGCTGTCCTGGTGATGGGGGTGGCGCTGCTGTTCTCCGCGCTCGTCAGCGCCGTGCAGCTGGCGCTCAGCATCTACGCCCGGTCGCCCCGTGAGGCCCAGCAGTTCATCACCCCCCTCTATTTCGTGACGGTGTTTCCGGTCCTCGCCGTCCAGTACGTGAGCGAGTGGCAGCGCTCGGGCTGGGCGTACCTCGCGCCGGTGCTGAACGCGTTCTTCGCCATCCGCGAGCTGCTGCTGGGCACGGTGAACTGGGGGCATCTCCTGCTCGCGACCGTTTCCTCCGCGTTCTACGCGGCGCTCGCGCTCGAGATCGCGATCATCCTGATGAGCCGCGAGTCGGTGGTCTTCCGGACCTGACCCCGGTTCACATCCTGTGCACTGCTCCCGTGCACTGCTCCCGTGCACTGCTCCCGTGCACTGCTCCTGTGCACCGCCTGTCGGGTGGGCGCCGTCAAGGCCGCCCCACCTCGAGAGAAAGGGCGGGACGCCCCGGTGGTGCCCGCCGCCCCGCAAGAACCCGCTTCTACGTGTCCCCAGGCAGGATTTCTGCTCTTGAGACACAAGATCTTGTATGCTAGTATCATTGGGCTCCCAGATATAGAGGAAGGATCGAACGCCTGTGCGCTGTCCGTACTGCGGAACCAAGGAAACCAGGGTACTTGACTCCCGGGCGATCGAGGACGGAGACGGGATCCGCCGGCGGCGGGAGTGCGGCGCGTGCCGGCGCCGCTTCACCACGTTTGAGCGGGCGGAGCGCGCGGTCGTGCAGGTGATCAAGCGGGACGGCCGCCGGGAGCCGTTCGATCGAGAGAAAATCCTGGATGGAATGCTCAAATCCTGCGAGGGACGGCCGGTTGATCGCGCGGTCCTCGAGGCCATGGCCGGGGAGATCGAGCGGGCGATCTTCGATGCCGGCGCCGCGGCGGTTCCGAGTCACGAGATCGGCGATCGCGTGATCGAGCGCCTGCGCCAGCTCGATGACGTAGCCTATGTGCGGTTCGCGTCGGTCTACCGCCGCGTCGAGGACGTGGACCGCCTCGTCGAGGAGATTCAGGCGCTGAAAGCCCGCAAGCAACTGGAAGCCGAGTTGGAGTCGCAGATCCTGCTGATCCCGCTCGTCCCCCGGAACTCCGGACAGAACTAATTGCATGGCCGCCACCCAGTTGCCGCACCCACATCCTTGCAGGAGGAGACGCTCATGGCGATGACTTCGGAGCAGCTGACTTCGTCCCAGACACCCGCCGCAGATCAGAACGCGCTGCCGCAGGAGACGCTCGAGTTCTTTAAGGGGGACGAGCTCCGGGCCAGAGTGTTCTACGACAAGTACGCGCTTCGGGATCCCGATGGACGCGTCCTCGAGCGCACGCCGGTGGCGATGTGGCAGCGGATCGCCCGCGGCCTGGCCGCGGTCGAGCCGACCGAGGCCGCGCGGGAGCGATACGCGCAGGAGTTCTACTGGCTGCTGGACGACTTCCGGTTTATCCCGGGCGGCCGGATCATGCACGCGATCGGCAACACCAAGCGCGTGACGGCCCTTAACTGCTTCCCTGCGGGGACAAAAGTGCTCACCCGCACTGGATTCAAGCCGATCGAGCTCGTCCAGCCTGGCGAAGACGTGCTGACGCACCGGAACCGGTTCCGTCAGGTGACGCACACGATGCAGCGCGACGTGGAGGAGCCGCTGCGGACATTGAAGCTCTGGTATCTTGGCGATCAGACAATTTCGGCAACGAAGCAGCATCGCTTCCTGGCATTCGACGGGTCACGAGTGGACTGGGTTGAAGCCCAGCACCTCACACCGGCCCATTATGTGAAAACCGGCCGTATTGATGAGACCGTCAAGATTCCGGCGCTCGATCTCTCAACCTACGTCAGTGCCGAGGCGCTCGAGGACGAAGGCGGACGGCTCTATACGATCACGCGATATATCGGCGGCCAGGGTGCCCGGGGGGCCACGGAAAGCAAACGGATCAGCCGCACCGTGCCTGTCGATGATCGGTTCGGCTTGTGGCTGGGCTTTTTCATGGCCGAGGGCGGCGTCACCGATGACAGCGTGTACTTTACGTTCAACAAGGACGAGGAACCGTATGCGGAGGCCATCTACAACCTCACGCAGCAGCTGTTTGGTGTGGAAGCGGCGATCCAGCGTCGTGATGGCCAAGCAAGCCACTGGATGCGCGTCTACATTCACAGCAAGCTGATGGTGGAGTTCGTGCGAAGCCTCCTGGGCGGGGCAACGCACGCGCACGACAAGCGCCTCCCTGCGTGGTTCCTCACGGCGCCCAAGAAAGTGCAGAAGGCGTTCATCGCCGGGCTGTTCTCGGGCGACGGGTTTGTCGGCGAGAACTTCGTCAAGCTCTTCCTCGCCAATCCTGAACTGGTACGCCAGGTGTTCGCCGTTCTTCTCAGGCTCGGCATCGTCGCATCGATTCGGTGGGAGGGTGTCCTTCGCTACACGCGTTATCGCGGCATGTGGATCCACATTGGAACGCAGCGATATGTGGAAGCGATTCGCGCGTGGATGGAAGGGAATTTGGACTATGACTCGACTCTTGAAGAGACGCGCAAGAATTATTTCTACAAAGTGGTCGACGGAGAGCTGTTTGTGAAAGTGAAGGAATGTGATTGGACGCCTGCGACTTCACGGACGGTGTACGACCTCACCGTCGATGCGGACCACTCGTTTGTCACGGAGTTCGCCGTCGCCCATAACTGCTACGTGATTCCGATCAAGGACGACAGTATCGAGTCGATCTTCGAGTGGATGAAGGAGGCCGCGCGGACCTACTCGCTCGGCGGCGGCGTCGGGGTGGATATCAGCGGGCTGCGCCCCGCGGGCGCGCCGGTGAACAATGCCGCGCGGACGAGCACCGGCTCGATCTCGTTCATGGAGCTGATGTCGCTCACGACCGGCACGATCGGGCAGAGCGGCCGGCGGGGCGCATTGATGATCACGATCGCCGACAACCATCCCGACGTCATGGAGTTCACGAAGATCAAGCGGAACATGAACAAGGTGCGCTACGCCAACATCAGCGTGCGAATCAGCGACGCGTTCATGCGCGCCGTGGAGGCCGACGACGACTGGGCGCTCACCTTTGACGGCCCGCGCGTGAACATGCGGCGGACCGTCAAAGCGCGGGAGGTGTGGAAGGAGCTGATCTACGGCGCCCGCAACCACGCCGAGCCCGGGGTCATCTTCTGGGATGCGATGAAGCGGTGGAGCCCGTCCGAGTACAACGGGATGAACGTGGTGACGACCAATCCGTGTGCTGAGATCAGCCTTGAGCCGTACGGATGCTGCTGTCTCGGCAATCTGTCGCTCGGGGAATTTGTCCTCGATGAGTTTTCCCCCCAGGCGCAGGTGGACTGGCCCCACCTGGAGCATGCTCTCCGGTTGGCAACGCGCTTCCTAGATGACGTCCTCGATTACAACGCCGAAAAACATCCACTCGCTGCCCAGCGTGAAGCCAGCCTCTACTCACGGCGCATCGGGGTCGGTTTCACCGGCCTGGGGGATATGCTGTGCAAGCTCCGGCTCAAGTACGACACCGGAGAGGCGGTGGCGGCGGTCGACCGGATGTTCGACCGGATCAAGAACATCGTCTACGACGAGAGTGTCAACCTCGCGATCGAGAAGGGGACGTTCCCGGGATACGACCGCGAGCAGCACCTCAAGGGGGCGTTCCTCCAGACGCTCGATCCGACGGTCCTGGCGCGCATTCGCGAGCACGGACTGCGGAACGTCGCGGTGCTCACCGTGCCCCCGGTCGGGAGCGGCGCGGCGCTCGCCGGGACAACGAGCGGCATCGAGCCGATCTTCGACCTGGGCTACGCGCGGCGCAGCGAATCGCTCTCCCAGGAGACGTTCACCGTCTACCACCCGCTCGTCCGGGCGTACATGCAGCGGCTCGGCATCACGCGGGAGGAGGATCTGCCGGAGTTCTTCGTCACGGCCCACGAGATCAAGCCGGAGATGCGGGTCCAGATGCAGGCGGCGATCCAGAAGCACATCGATCACTCGATCTCGTCCACGGTCAACTGCCCGGCCGACACCTCGGAGGAGCGCGTGGCCGAGATCTACTTCCTCGCGTGGAAGATGGGATGCAAAGGCATTACCGTGTACCGTGCCGATTCGCGCGAGAACATCCTGACCGCCGGCACGAGCCGGTCTCAGAAGGCCGCGGGGATCGCCGCGCCCGCCGCTCATGATGCGCCGGCGCCTGCCGCCCAGACGGCCGGAGCCGCCGCCGAGGCCGTGCACCCCCGGGCCCGCCCGAAGGTGACGACGGGCCGGACCGAGCGGATCGAGACCCCGCGCGGCCGGATCTACGTCACGATCAACGAGGACGACCGGGGCGTCTGCGAGGTGTTCGTCCAGTCGCTGGACGTCGAGGCCGATGCGACCGGGCGGATGGCCTCACTGGCGCTCCGCACCGGCGCGGACCCGCGGGACGTGATCGAACAGCTCTGGCGGGTGCAGTCCCGCGAGGTGGCGATCGACCGATCGAGCGACGGGACGGTCGTGCGCATCACAACCGTCGCCCAGGGGGTGGCGCTCGCGCTCGGGCGCGCCCTCTACGGGCCGGCGTTCCGTCCGGACCAGGTCTTCCCGATGGCGGACCGGCTGCCGCAGCCTCGCGGCGCGAACGGTCACACGAACGGCCATGCGAACGGTCACGGCCTGCCTGCGCCCGCCGCCGCCCCGGTACCGGTTGCCCAGGAGGGGCTCGTCGTGGAGGTCCAGCAGCCGCTCCTGACGTTTGCGGGCGTCTGCCCGGACTGCGGCAGTTCCCTCATCTACGAGAACGGCTGCAGCCACTGCCGATCCTGTGGCTACTCGAAGTGTTCGTAGGAGTCTCGCTTACCGAGATGCTCGCAGTCTAGTGCTGCTCCAAGTTGATGGTCCGGACATCTCACCCAGCCGTGGTGACCGGGGCGTGGTCCCCGAGGACGCGCCCGTTCGCAGCCGTTCCGCGTCCGGAGCGCCCGCAGGGGACCATGACACCGGGCTGCAACACCGATAGGTGAAGGGCCCGTGTGCCGTGGCACGGGCCCTTCACGTCTGTCGTGGCTCCGCCCACCCGGGGGAGGGAGCCCCGGGCCGGGCGCGTTTACGAGGACGAGGTCTTGGAACTCTCTGCCGGCCGGGAAGCCGTGACCACGTGGGCGGCGATCACGCCAAGGATCATGAGGCCCGTGGCCACAAGCGCGACCGATCCGGGCAGCGCGGTGCCGAACCAGGCGTCCAGCGAATACGCCCCGGATCCCGCGATTCCGACCGCCGCCGCGACGGCCAGGTTGGTCAGAGGGTGCTCGTAGCCGCCCTCAGCGGCCCACACCTTCGGCCAGTGCACCTTCGTGATCGCGATCAGCATCGCCGCGCTGATCCCGAGCGCGCCCAGCGGGCTGAATAGACCCAGGGCGAGCAGCACCCCGCCGCCGAACTCCGAGAGGCCGGCCAGCAGCGCCCAGCCGCCCGCCGGCTGGAAACCGGCCGACCCGAGCCATCCCGCTGTGCCCTTCAGTCCACCACCGCCAAACCACCCGAACAGCTTCTGGGCTCCATGGCCGGCTACCAAGACGCCGATCACGAGCCGCACGATCAACAGTGCCATGTCCATGATAATGCCTCCCTACGTTGTCGGTCATCACAACCGTTCGAGCGATGTAACGTTGGCTCGGTCAACAGAAATTCCCAGATCCCGCCGGGACCGGGAACCTTCCGGCCCGGAGCATCGCTATAGCCACCGAGATCGAAATCAGAACATACGAAGGGGGTTGATCACGATGAGGCGCAAGGACTTCCTTGCGGCAGCCGCCGGGGCCGCCGCCACGCTCGCCACCGCCGGGGTCGCGCTCGCCCAGACGGCCCCGCCACCTCCGCCGACCCGCGGCGAGATTGGCAGCGGGCGCAATCTCCGGGCCATCCGCGTGAGGCTCGAGCACCTGATTGACGAGCTCCAGCGGGACCAGCACGACTACGACGGCTGGCGCGTCAAGGCGATCGCACAGATGCAGCAGGCGCGAACCGATCTGATTCGGGCCCTCCAGTGGGATGCGACCCACCCGCATTAGCGCCGGGCGCACGCCGCATCGGGTGACACAGGGCCGTGGAGCTTGCGCTCCACGGCCCGTTCGTTCGGGATGGGCGCTGGGGCCACGGCAGCGGCGCGGACGATCGGTGCGCGTGGAGGAGAAACTTCCCGGCCGACCGAACTACCGGCGAGCGTGACAGTTCCGTCAAGGAGGCTCTTCATGCTCACCTACCGTCTTGCCGCCCTGAGCGTGGCCGCGGCGCTCGCCCTTGGCCTGATCGCCGCCGGACCCGCGACCGCGCCGGCCGAAACCAAGCTCGTCATGGCGTTCGTGCCATCGGGTGAGTCCCAGACGATCCTGGCCAGCGGCAACCGACTCTCCCACCTCCTCGAGATGGCGACCGGCTACAAGTTCGAGTCGTTCGTCGCGACGAGTTATGCCGGCGTCATCGAGGCGATGGGCGCCGGGCGCGCCGACATCGGGTGGCTGAACACATTCTCCTACGTCATCGCCCACCAGAAGTACGGCGCCGAGGTGCGGCTCGTCACCGTGCGATTCGGGCAGCCGTACTACCGCGCCGAGATCATTACTCAGACCAGCTCCGGCGTCACCAAAATTCAAGATTTGCGGGGCAAGCGGTTCGCGTTTGTGGACCCGGCCAGCACCTCCGGGTACCTGTTCCCGCTCGCGGGCCTGAAGAAAGCCGGGTTCGACCCGCAGAAGTTCTTCGGGCAGACCGTGTTCGCGGGGTCCCATAACAATGTCGTCCTGGCCGTCTACCAGGGGCGGGTAGACGCGGGCGCCGTGTACGAAGACGCGCGCGGCAGCGTGCAGAAGAACCTGCCGGACGTGATGCAGAAGCTCAAGGTCATCTGGTACTCCGATCCGATCCCGAACGACACGGTCACCTTTCGCCGCGAGCTTCCCGCAGACGTAAAGGACAAGGTGACCAAGGCGTTGCTTCGGTACTCCCAGACGCCGGCGGGGCTCGATGCGCTCAAGTCGCTGTACGAGATCGAAGCGTTGGCCGACTATAACCTGCTCGTCACGAAATACAAGGTCAAGGTGTCGAGCCTCGACGCCTTCTACAACCCTGTACGGGACGTTGCCAGATACGCGGGCGTGAACCTGGAAGACCTGATCAAGCCTCGGTAGAACCCAACCGCCCCGTGACCACCTGACGCCGCCGGCGTGCGGGACCGGCCCGCGAGGCGAGGGGACGCGGGGGGCACCTCGAGGCTGAACCGGGACGGAGACGTGCGGTGAGTGAGCCGATCCTCCGAATCGAGCACCTGACCAAGGTGTACGATGATGGCACCCGGGCGCTCTCCGACGTCTCCTTTGAGGTGGCCCGGGGCGAGTTTCTCGTCATCATCGGCCTCTCCGGATCGGGAAAGTCGACACTCCTCCGCTGCATCAACCGCCTGGTCGAGCCCACCTCCGGCCGGATCATCTTCCAGGGCCGGGACGTGACCGCCGCCTCCCGCGACGAGGTGCGGCAGATCCGCCGGCAGATCGGGATGATCTTCCAGCAGTTCAATCTGGTCAAGCGGGCGTCCGTCCTGACGAATGTGCTCGCCGGCCGCCTGGGCTACGTGCCGCCGTCGTGGGCGCTGGCCAACTACTTCCCCACGGCGGTCGTCGAGCAGGCCCTCGCCGACCTCGAGCGTGTCGGCATTCCGGAGAAGGTGGCGACGCGGGCCGATGCGCTCTCCGGGGGGCAGCAGCAGCGCGTGGGGATCGCACGCGCCCTGATGCAAGAGCCGCAGCTGATTCTGGCCGACGAGCCGGTGGCCAGCCTCGATCCCGCGATGTCCCACTCCGTGCTCCGCTACATCGAGGAGCTCAATAAGAACGACGGCATTACCGTTCTCTGCAGCCTCCACTTCCTGAGCCTCGCGCGGCGGTACGGCACGCGGATCCTGGCGTTCAAGGGCGGGCAGATCGTCTTCGACGGGCTGCCGCGCGAGATCGACGACGCCCGGTTCAAGGCGATTTACGGCGACGACGCCGTCGCGGTAGAGATCACGTAGTGGCCATCACGGAGGGCAGTGCGGCCCGGCCTGCGGCGCGCCTCCGCCCGCCCGTCTGGTACCGGTCGTGGCGGTTCTACGTCGGCCTCCTGCTCGTGATCCTCGTGTACGGCTACGGCTGGCAGGTGACCCAGATCCACCTCGCGGAGCTGTGGCGGGGCGCGCATCTGATCCAGCCGTTTGTGGCGTCCCTCGCGTCTCCGGACGTCCTGACGCGTGAGCGCCAGATCCAGCAGGCGACGGCCTCTTTCTATTATGGAGGAGAGACGCCGCCCCCCGCCGCGCGGGGAGCCGGCCCACGCCTCGTGCTGTCCCGCCCAACCGGGGCGATCGGGGACCGGGTGACCGCAACCGGAGACGGCTTTGCGCCGGACCTGCGGGGCATGCTGTGGTGGGAGAACCAGATCGGGCAGCGCCAGCAGTTGGGGCCGTTTGCGACGGACGGGCGGGGGCATTTCACGCTGACGTTCACGGCGCCGCAGGTGCAGGGAACCCATAACCTCGTGAGCGCGGAGGCCGTGACGGGGGTGGGCCCGCTCCGGCCGAGTCAGACGCTCCTCCTCGTCACGGACCGGATGATCGAGACGGTCTTCCTCGCCCTGATGGGGACGACGATGGGCGTCATCTTCGCCGTTCCCCTGTCGTTCCTCGGGGCGAAAAATCTGACGTCCCACTTCCCCGGTGGGGCCCTGATCTATGGCCTCACGCGTACCTTCTTCAACCTGATGCGATCGATCGAAGCGCTCGTGCTGGCCATCATCTTCACCGTCTGGGTGGGGTTGGGGCCGTTCGCCGGCGTCCTGGCACTCGGCGTCCACAGCATCGCGTCGCTCGGCAAGCTCTACTCGGAGGCGATCGAGAGCATCGACACCGGGCCGATCGAGGCGATCACAGCGACAGGCGCGAGCCCGCTCCAGGTCGTCCGCTACGCGGTCGTCCCGCAAATCGTTCCGCAGTTCATCGCGTTTACGATCTACCGGTGGGACATCAACGTCCGGTTCAGCACCGTGATCGGGTTTGTGGGCGGCGGCGGCATCGGGTTCGTCCTCCAGCAGTACATCAACCTCTTGCAGTGGCGCCAGGCCGCCACCGCGCTCTGGATGATCGCGATCGTGGTCGCGGTGCTCGACTACGCCAGCGCGGTGGTGCGCGAGCGCGTCCTATGACCCCGGGTCTGTTGGCGAGCCGGCTGCTCGAGGCCGCCGGGCACGTCCGAGCGGCGTTCACGACGCGGCACGGGGGGTGCAGCCGCGGGCCCTACGAGAGCTTGAACCTGGGACACGGTGTCGGGGACGCGCCTGCGGCGGTTGCCGAGAATCGCCGCCGGCTCGCCGGGGCGCTCGACACCTCCCTGGAGCGCCTGGTCGAGGCGGAGCAGGTCCACGGGAGCGCGGCGGCGGTCGTGGGCCCGCACGCCGCCGGGAGCGTCGTCCCCGGCGTCGACGCGGTGGTGACGAGATCACCGGACGTCTGGCTGGCGGTGTACTCCGCCGACTGCGCGCCGGTGCTGGTGTACGATCCGGCTGTCCCGGCCGTGGCGGCGATCCACGCGGGGTGGCGAGGGATGGCGGCCGGAATCGTGCCCGAGACCCTTCGCTTGATGCGGGAGGTGTTCGGCACGCGGCCCGGCCGTTTATGGGCTGCGGTCGGCCCGGCGATCGGGGGATGTTGCTACGAGGTAGACGCCCCGGTCGCCCGGGCGATGGAGCGCGCGCCGTGGTGGCCCGAGGCAGCGCGTCCAACCGGCCCGGACGCCTGGCACCTGGACCTCCGCCAGGCGCTCCGCCTGCAACTCTTGGCCGCGGGGATGGCGCTTTCCCAGATCGAAGTCTTCTCTGGCTGCACGAAGTGCCGCGCCGACCTGTTCTTCTCGTACCGGCGAGATCATCTGACCGGACGCATGGCGGCCTGCATACGCCTCTGCGAGTGAGCTAAGAGGAAATAGTCCGGTATCGTCGAATAGCACGGGCGCCAGGAGCGGGTTATGGCGGATATCGGGGCCAATGTCGCGCGCGTTCGCGAGAGAATCGCTGCGGCGGCGGCGCGGAGCGGGCGCCGGCCCGAGGATGTGCTGCTGGTTGCGGTCAGCAAGACGGTCGGCCCTGACCGGATTCGCGAGGCCGTCGCGTGCGGCCTCCAGACGTTCGGGGAGAACCGGGTTCAAGAGGCACGCGAGAAGGTGCCGCAGGTCCCGGGAGTCTCGTGGCACTTGATCGGGAGCCTGCAGCGGAACAAGGTGAAGGAAGCGCTCAGGCTGTTCCAGGTGATCCACTCGGTGGACTCGCGCGTGCTCGCCGAGGACCTGAGCCGCCGGGCGCTCGAAGATCCAGGGCGGCCCGTCGAGGTCCTGCTCGAGGTGAATATCTCACGCGAGCCGCAAAAGCATGGTGTCGCTCCGGAGGCGGCGGCGGCGCTGACTGCGGCGGCGCTCGCGCTCCCAGGCATGCGGCTGCGGGGGCTGATGGGAATGGCTCCGCTCGGCGCGGCGCCGGAGGATGCCCGGCCGTTCTTCCGAGGGCTGCGCGAGCTTCGTGATCGGCTGCGGGAGGCGGCGCCGGATGCGGCGCTGACCGACCTCTCAATGGGCATGACGGACGACTTCGAGGTGGCGATCGAGGAAGGTTCGACGATGGTCCGCATCGGGCGGGCCCTGTTTGCATGATCGCGGACGGACAGCACGCGACGCAGTCACGATCGCAGCACACGCGACGGCAACCGACGCAGCAGCAATGGGAGGCGGGCCCATGGGCCAGATCATGCAGCGGATGTGGAACTTCTTGGGCTTTGCGGAGGACGAAGAGGGAGGGCCCCCGCACGCCGGCGGGTCCGGACAGCGTGCGCCGATCTTCAGCCTGCACACGCAGCGGCAGATGGAGATCATCGTCCTGGAGCCTGGCGCGTTCGACGAGGCGCAAACAGCCGCCGATTATTTGAAGACGCACCGGCCGATTGTGATCAATCTTCGGGGGGCGCAGAAAGACCTGGGCAAGCGGATCGTCGACTTTCTGAGCGGAGTGGCGTATGCGCTCGACGGACATATGCACCGTGTGGGGGATGACATCTTTCTCTTCGCCCCCCACCACGTGGCCATCACGGCCGAGCACATCCGTGAACAGATGGCGCCGGGCGCGTTGTTCCCCGTCGAATAGGGCCGGCGGTCCTCGTCGCGGGGTGGACCCTCCGCGGTTGACGCGTGACGGTATACTTGTAGACGATCGTTCCCGACCGGTCTTCCTCGAGAAACAGTGGAGGCTCCAACACGCGTTGAACACGATGATCTCCGGAGAGCGCGCTCGATGAGCGAGGACGCCCCCCTCTGGTGGGATGACGGAGCCCTCGTGTTGATCGACCAAACCTCGCTGCCCCACCAGGTCCGGACCCGCCGCTGTGCATCCTGGGAGGATGTCGCGGACGCGATCCGCACGCTTCAAGTGCGCGGCGCCCCTGCGATCGGCCTCGCGGCGGCCTATGGCCTCGTGCTGGCCGCCCGGGCGGCCGGGCGGGCCGAGCGGCTCCAACGCCTCCGCGAAGCGGCCGCGGGCCTGCGGGCGACGCGGCCGACTGCCGTCAACCTGGGGTGGGCCCTCGACCGCATGCTCGGGATCGCCGAGACCTTCGCCGATGCCGATACGCTGCCGGGCCGGCTGCTGGACGCCGCCGGGCAGCTGGCGCAGGCGGATCTGGCCGTGAACCGCCGGATCGGCCGCGAGGGGGCGGCGCTCCTCGCGCCGGGCGCCCGCGTGCTGACGTACTGCAACACGGGGATGCTCGCGACCGGAGGGTACGGCACGGCGTTCGGCATCCTTCGCAGCGCGCACGAGCAGGGGCGCGGCATCCACGTCGTCGCCTGTGAGACCCGGCCCGTCTTGCAGGGGGCCCGCCTGACCGCATGGGAGCTCGGGCACAACGGCATCCCCTTCACGCTGATCACGGACAATGCGGCCGGCGCACTCATGCGCGCCCGCGAGATCGACGCCGTGATCGTCGGCGCCGACCGCGTCGCTGCCAACGGCGACGTCGCCAACAAGGTCGGCACCTACACGCTTGCGGTCCTGGCCCGCGCGCACAGCGTGCCATTTTACGTGGCGGCTCCGCTCTCCACCGTGGACCTCTCGACCCCTCGGGGGGATGCGATCCCGATCGAGGAACGCGCGCCCGAAGAGGTCACCACCGTCGCCGGCGTCCGGGTCGCGCCGGCGGGGGTCGTGGTCCGCAACCCGGCCTTCGACGTGACCCCCCATGCGTTTGTCACCGCGATCGTCACCGAGGCGGGCGTGGTCCGCCCGCCCTACGGCGCGGGTCTTCGGCGGGCCGTCGCGGCGGAAGCCGTCGACCCGGGGTCCTCGCGGCGGACTCCACACGCCGCGGGGCGGCGGAGAGACGGGGCATGAGCGGACACACGGCATCCCGCCGGAAGGCGATCGTGATTCTTCTCGGACTGGCGTGGGCCGCCTTCACGGTGTACGGCCTGCTCCATCGGGATACCGCGGGAGTCACGCTGATCTTCTTCCTCTCGGGCGTCTACGCGACGATGTTGATGATCGCCGGCATCCTGCCGCGCCGGCGTCCGGTGCCGCCCGCGCCCGGCTACCGCCCGTTTGTCAGCGTGATCGTTCCCGCCCGCAACGAGGAGCATGTGATCGCCGACACGGTGCGCTGCCTCTGCGCGCTGGACTATCCCGGCGCCGGAGGCCGCCCGCAGTTCGAGGTGATCGTCGTGGATCACCGATCGACGGACCGGACGGCCCAGGTCCTGGAGGAGCTTCGGGCGGATCTGCCGTTCACCGTCGTGCGCCCCACTGTTGAGGACGGCGTCGGCAAGGCGGTGGCGCTGAACGTCGGCCTCGCCGCGGCTCGAGGCGGGGCGATCGCGGTGTTTGACGCCGACGCCCGAGTCGCCCCCGACTTCCTCGAGCGGTTGGTGCCGTACCTCGTGCAGCCGGGCGTCGCCGGCGTCCAGGCCCGCAAGCTCGTCTACGACGGCCGCCGCAACCTGCTGATGCGGGCCCAGGAGGACGACTACTTCGTGTTCCAGACCTTGACGCAGCGGGCCCGGCACCGTCTCCGCGGGGCGGTCATTCTCACGGGCAACGGGCTCGTGACGCGCCGGGAGACGCTCGAGGCGGTCGGCGGATGGAACGAGGACGCGCTGACCGAGGATATCGACCTGACCATCCGGTACGCCCTGCGGGGCTGGACCGTGCACTACTGTGAGGATGTGATCGTCTGGGAGGAGGCGGTGGCGACCTGGCGCGCGCTGATCCAGCAGCGGACGCGGTGGTCTGAGGGGTCGCTCCGCTGCCTGTTCGATCACGCGGCGGCGCTGCTTCGCGCGCCCGTGCCGTGGTGGAAGCGGCTGGACTTTCTCGTGTTCCTGTCCGGCTCCCTGACCCTGTCGACCTCGATGCTCACGAGCTACGCGTACCTGATGGAGGGGTGGGTAATCCACTTCCTCTCGCCCCGCCTGGCGGGCGCGGCTCTATTTCCCGAGGCGCAGCGCCCACCGGTGTACGCGTACTACTGGATCGTCGTCATGCTGGCGACGGTGGCCAGCATCGGGATCGAGCGCACCCATCGGCCGTTCGCGCTGCTCTGGTCGTCGGCCCGGTACGTGGTGTTCTCGATGCACCAGGTTGTGGTGCTGCCGCTCGCGCTCTACCGGTACGTCCGGAGCGTGTTTACGGGCCGGCTGGAGTGGATGAAGACTGAGCATCACGGCGTCGGTCTCCCGATGCTCGACGGGCCTTCCGACGCGGCAGTCGTCCTGCGGGGCCCGGTTCGGCCGGCACGATCCGGCGGGGGGGGCGCGCTCGCCGGGCTCGCCCCGGCCGCTCTGATCCCGAGAGGGGCGGAGGCGGGGCCGGAGGTGGCGGCGCCTCCGCCGTAGCCTACGACTTGCGCGTTTTGGCCGCGCGGGCGATCGCGGCGATCTTGTCGGCGAACGCCACTTGACTGTTATCGTCCGGATCGTAGCCGATCTTCTGCCGGGCGTTGGCGAGGCTCCAGAAGCGGTGGGTATTCCCGCTGATCCCGTACACGATCAGGAACGGCACGCCCTGGGCGTCGGTGATGTCCTCGGTCTCGACCATCCGGATCGCCTGCTGCACCTGATCGCGCCGCGAGAGGTACGCGCCGAGGGCACGGTGCATGCCCTTCAGGTCCCCCGGCTGGACGTGATCGATATCATCATCGCGGGGACCGCCGATCCGCCACTGGACGATTTCCAGCGCCCGTCCGCCGACCCGGCCGGTCGCAAACACGAACCCGACGAGTTCATAGGCCGCTTTGGCCCAGCCATACCAGTTATCGGACCGCGGCGGCATCTCCGGCGTGACCATCTCCATCTTGTCGGCCCACACCAGGCGTTCGTAGTAATCGGCGGCGTGATTGGAGCTCGCGACGACCACACGCCGGACGCCTTCCTCGAGGGCCGTCCGGTAGACATTGTAGGCGAGTGCGACGTTCTGATGTTCGGCCCAGAACTTGGCGTCACTGTTGTCCTGCCACGTGTTGGCGTCCAGGCCCGGCGCGCTCACATACGCGCAGTGGATCACCGCGTCGGCGCCGCGAAAGTGCCGGCGGTACTCGTTCCGGTCGGGCCGGGTCAGATCGGCGACGATCATACCGGGGATTGCGGTGCCGTCCCGGGTCGTGGGCCTGGTGTCGATCGCGACGAGGTCCCAGCGCGCCCCCAGCTCTGGAAACATGCGCTGGGCGATGTAGCCACTCGCCCCGGTCAGAACGACACGGCGTTTGCTCATCGGACGCTCTCTTCCCTAGAATAGTGTCGGCCGGCGGTCGATGCGGCCACCTGTGTGTTCCAGGTCTCCAGGCATTACCCTCTCCGGGGCTCCCCGCTGCGTTTGACGGGTCGCGGCGGGTGTGCTAGAATCGCCGCGAACAGGCGATGATGAGGACCGCCGCCGCCTGGCGAGGGAAGCGAGCCGGGTGGAGTGAGAGCCGGTACGATGCCGGCGGCGGTGATCGCCCCAGAGCCGCGGTCCCAGGGGCGGGAGGCGCCCCGAGGCCCCGCCGGTCCCCGCCGATATCCGGGAGGAGCGCCCGCGGCGACGCAGCCGCGAGACTCCGAGCGAGTGCCGGACCCCGGTCCGGAACAAGGGTGGTACCGCGGTCATCCCCGTCCCTTCGCGGGCGGGGTTTTGTTATTCGGGAGGCCCGCAATGCCGTTTCAAGCCGTGGACACGAGAGTGGACTTCCCCGCGCAGGAGCGGGCGCTGCTGGCGTGGTGGCAGCGAGACGGCATTCTGGCCAAGTACCTCACCCGCAACGCGCGGGCGGAGACACGGTGGTCGTTCATCGACGGGCCGATTACGGCGAACAACCCGATGGGCGTGCACCACGCGTGGGGGCGGACGTATAAGGACTTGTTCTGCCGCTACCACACAATGCTGGGCCACCGCCAGCGCTACCAGAACGGGTTCGACTGCCAGGGCTTGTGGGTCGAGGTCGAGGTCGAGAAGGAGCTCGGCTTCAAGAGCAAGCGGGATATCGAGCGGTACGGGGTGGCGGAGTTCGTCGAGCGGTGCAAAGCGCGGGTGCTGCGCTTCGCCGGGGTCCAGACCCAACAGTCGCTTCGCCTCGGCTACTGGATGGACTGGGACCACTCGTACTACACGATGTCCGACGAGAACAATTACTCGATCTGGATGTTCCTCAAGCGGTGTTGGGACCGGGGCCTCTTATACAAGGGCCACGACGTCATGCCGTGGTGCCCGCGCTGCAGTACCGGCCTCTCCGAGCACGAGATCGTGACGGAAGGCTACCAGGACGTGACCCACCTGAGTCTCACGGTCCGCCTGCCGCTCGCCGGCCGGCCGGGGGAGTACCTGCTCGTCTGGACGACGACGCCGTGGACGCTCACCAGTAACGTCGCGGTCGCCGTGCATCCGGATCTCACGTATGCGCAGGTGCGCGAGAAGGACGGAAACACGTACTACCTCGCCCGGGAGCGCGTCGATGCGGTCATGGGCGACACAGCCCGCGCGCACGTGGTCCGGGAAGTCCCCGGCTCGGCCCTCGTGGGCTGGACGTACGAAGGGCCCTTTGACGCGCTGCCCGCGCAGCACGGCATCACGCATCGCGTCATCCCGTGGCAGGACGTCAGCGCGGCCGAGGGCACGGGCCTCGTGCACATCGCCCCCGGCTGCGGCGCGGAGGACTTCGCCCTCGGCAAGGAACACGGTCTCGCGGTCCTGGCGCCGATCGACGAATTCGGGGTGTTCACGGACGCGTACGGCTGGCTCGCCCGGCGGCATGTCTACGACGTCGCGAACCCGATCAAGGAGGACCTCGAGCGGCGGGGCCTGCTGTACGATGCCGAGGAGTACACGCACCGCTACCCGATGTGCTGGCGGTGCGGCAGCCAGCTCGTGTTCCGGCTCGTGGACGAGTGGTTCATCTCGATGGATCCGATCCGGGAGCCGATGATGGCGGTGACCCGGCAGATCCGGTGGATCCCCGAGTTCGGGCTGGAGCGCGAGCTCGACTGGCTGCGCAACATGCACGATTGGATGATCAGCAAGAAGCGGTACTGGGGGCTCGCGCTGCCGATCTACGAGTGCGCCGGCTGCGGGTCGTTTGAGGTTATCGGCAGCGAGACCGAGCTCGAAGCGCGCGCGGTCGAGGGCTGGGAGACGTTCGCCGGCCACACGCCCCACCGGCCGTGGATCGATGCGGTCAAGATTCGCTGCGCGCGGTGCGGCGCCCCGGTCTCGCGCATCCTGGACGTCGGGAACCCCTGGCTCGACGCGGGCATCGTCCCGTATTCCACGCTGGGCTACCGCCACGATCGCGCGTCGTGGCAGGCGTGGTTCCCGGCCGACTTCATCACCGAGGCGTTCCCCGGGCAGTACCGGAACTGGTTTTACTCGATGCTCGTCATGAGCACGGTCCTCGAGAATCGCGAGCCGTACGAGGTCTGCCTCGGCCACGCGATGGTGCGGGATGAGCAGGGCCGCGAGATGCACAAGTCCTCGGGCAACATGATCGAGTTCAACGAGGCGGCGGAGAAGATGGGCGCCGATGTCATCCGGTGGCTCTACGCGGTGCAGGCCCCCGCGCAGAACGTCAACTTCGGATTCGGGCCGGGCGACGACGTCCGGCGGCGGTTCATCCTGCCGCTGTGGAACGTCTACGCGTTCTTCGTGACCTACGCGACGCTCGACGGATGGACACCGGCGCCCCGGGGTGAGGCGGCCGCGGACCGGCGTGCCTCCGCCCTTGACCGGTGGATCCTCTCACGCCTTGCCGGGCTCACCCAGACCATCCGGGACCGGCTCGACGACTACGACGTCGCCGGGGCCGCGCGGCCGGTCGAGCGGTTTGTGGACGACCTGTCACTGTGGTACGTGCGGCGCGGCCGGCGGCGCTACTGGAAGTCGGTGGCCGACGCCGACAAGCAGGCCGCCTACCAGACGCTGTACGAGGTGTTGGTGACACTCAGCAAACTGCTCGCGCCGTTCGTGCCGTTCCTCTCGGAGACCCTGTACCAGAACCTCGTCCGGTCGGTGGACCGGGCCGCGCCGGAGAGCGTCCATCTGTGTGAGATGCCGCAGACCGATCTCACGGCACGCGATCCGGACCTCGAGGCGGCGACCGATCTCGCCCGCCAGCTCGTGTCGCTGGGGCGGGCGGCGCGAAACGACGCCAAGCTCCGCGTGCGCCAGCCGCTCGCCCGGGCGACAATGATCGATCGCTCGGGCCTGCTCACGCGCCTGACCGGCCCGATCAAGGATGAGCTGATCGGACACATCGGGGACGAGCTGAACGTCAAGCACGTCGAGTTTGCGGACTCTCCCCGGACGCTCGGCCGGCTCGAGGTCCGGCCGCGCTTCGACCTGCTGGGGCCCAAATTTGGCGGGCGGATCACCGGGATCGTCGAGGCGCTCCGCGCGCAGGGTGAGGCGCTCGTGGAGCAGACGCCCGAGGGTGAGCCCTACCGGCTGCGGCTCGCGTCGGGCGAGGAGATCCTGCTGGAGCGGGCCGAGGTCGACGTGCGGATGCGGTGGCACCAGGGGCTCACCGGGGCCGGAGAGGGGGGGCGCTGGGTCGTGCTCGAGACCGCGCTGAGCGAGGCCCTCATCCGGGAGGGCATGGCGCGGGAGCTCGTCCACCAGATCCAGCAGATGCGCAAGGACGCGGGACTCGAGATCGCCGATCGGATCATCCTCTACTACGAGGGGGACGCGGATCTCGCCGGTCTCCTCGAAGCCCACCGCGAGTACGTGCTGCGCGAGGTCCTGGCCCAGGACGCGCAGGCCGGAATCCCCGCGGACGGCGGGCCGGTGCACCGGAAGACAGTCCGCCTGGACGGTCATGAGGTCCAGTTGGGGATCGTGCCGGCGCGCGGCCGTGTGGCCCAGGCGGCGCCCCCCGGCGCGGGGCCCGGCGGCGCGCGATGACCGCCCGGACTCGCCCGGATAGCCGGACACGCGGGGCCGCCGGACGCCGTGCCTCCGGCGGCCGGCCGGGAGTCGTGGGCGTGCTCGGCGGGATGGGGCCGCTCGCGACCGCGGATTTCTACACGAAGCTGGTGCGCCTCACCCCCGCGGCGTGCGATCAGGATCATCTCCACGTGATCATCGACAGCAACCCGCAGATTCCCGACCGAACGACCGCTGTGCTGAGCGGCGGGCCGGATCCCACGCCCGCGCTCGTCGCGGCCGCCCGGCGTCTCGAGCGGGCCGGAGCAACACTGATCGTCATCCCCTGCAACTCGGCCCACGCGTTCCTTCGCGTCATCCGGCGCGCGGTCGGCGTGCCCGTCCTGGATATCATGGACGAGGTGGCGGCAGCGGCCGCGGGGCTCACCCCGGCGCCGCGCGCGGCCGGCCTCCTGGCCACCACCGCGACGCTCCGGATGCGCCTCTACCACGCCGCCTTTGGCGCCCGCGGCATCGCCATCCTCGAACCCGGGCCGGACGAGCAGCTCGGCGTCATGACGGCGATCCACGCGGTGAAAGCCGGGGATCTCGGCGCCACGGGCGGAGCGCGGCTGCGGGACGTAGCGGAGGCGCTGGTCCGGCGCGGCGCGCAGGCGCTCGTGCTCGGATGCACCGAGCTTCCGTTGATCGTGGATCCCGCCTCGGTGTCCGTGCCCGTCCTGGATGGCTCGGATCTCCTCGCCCGCGCGGTGCTTCGCGAGACGCTCGGCGGCGCGGCCCCGGGCGGGGAATTTCCCCCGCCGTCCCGGCGTTCGGACAGATCGCATCACGACCATCACGCGCGATCCGCTGCCCCTGTGAGGAGGACCTAGATGCCGCAGAAGCGCTCATCCAAGGCCACGTCGGCGGGACGCTCCCGGGCCGCTCGGCCGCGTCGCATCCGGCGTGCGCCGGTACGTCCGCCCGCGGCGCGGAAGGCTCCGGCCAAGCGGCGGCCGGCTGCGGCACGCCGGGCGCAGGGGCCGTCGGCCGCGCGGCTCGAGGCGTACACGCGCCTCTTGGTGGAGGAGCGGCGCCGTCTTCGCCAGGAACTCTCGGAGATGGAGCAGCACCAGGTCAAGCCCGAGGAGAAGCCCGTCGCCGAGGGCGCGGGCTACGAGGACGACCTCGTGGACGTTGCGACCGAGACGTTCGAACGCGAGAAGGGCCTGGCGCTCGAGAGCAGTGTCCAAGGGCTGCTTCAGATGGTGGAGGAAGCCCTCCAGAAGATCCGCAAGAAGACCTACGGCGTGTGCGAGGGGTGCGGCCGGCCGATCGATGCGAACCGCCTGCGGGCGATCCCGTACGCGCGGCTGTGCATCCGGTGCAAGGAGCAGGAGGAGCGCCTGCGCAGCGTCGTCCGCTGAAAGTGCCGTCCCGGCAGGCGCGGTCCGCCGGCCTCAGGCCGGCGGGCGTCGCAGGGGCCGTGCTGGCGTTCGGCGCGAGCCTGGGGGCGGGGGGCGTGGCGCAGTCGTCCCTGCCGGCGGGAACGGAGCGGGTGATCGTTCCCCACGTGTTGTCCCTGACCGTCGTTCACAACACCGGTGTCGCGTTCGGCTTGCTGGCCCGTCTCGGCCCGGCCGCGGTCGTCGGGCTCGCCTTGACCGTACTCGGCGTGCTCCTCTACAATAGGTCCGCGTGGCCGGCCACCGGCGCGGGGCAGTGGGGCCTCGGGCTGATGGTGGGCGGCGCGCTCGGCAACATCGTCGAGCGGTTGCGCTTCGGATACGTGGTCGACTATGTCGATGTTCATGTCTGGCCGGTGTTCAACCTGGCCGATACCGCGATCGTTGTTGGCGCCGGCCTGCTGCTGCTCGCACTGTCCAGGTCTGGCGGATCCCGGGGGTGACTGATGAAGCCGGTGCTGTTCCAGCTTGGACCGTTTCCGGTGTCCTCGTTTGGCGTGTTCCTGCTCCTCGCATTCGTGGTCGGGATTCTCTTGCTCCGCGCGCGCACCGTCCGGTTCGGATGGGAGTCCGGGGAGGTCCTCGATCTCAGCCTCTACGCGATTATCGGCGGGGTGATCGGCGCCCGGATCGGGTACGTGCTCGTCTACTTGAAGGACTTCGCCGGCGATCCGGCGCGCGTGCTCACGATCTGGAAGGATGCGGGGCTCACGTTCTACGGTGCGCTGATCGGCGGGGCTCTCGTCGCCTGGATCTACGGCCGCCGCCGGGGATGGACCCTCGGGCAGACCGCTGACGCGGCGACGCCCGGACTCGCTCTCGGCTACGCGATCGCGATGATCGGCACGCTCCTCTACGGGCTCAACTATGGACGGCCCGCGGCCGTCCCCTGGGCGGTCACGCTCTTCGGGGAGCCGCGTCACCCCACGCAGCTGTACCTCCTGGTCGCCGCGCTCGTGATCTTTGCCGTGCTCCTGGCGGCCGAAAAGCGGCCCCATGCCCCCGGGCGGTTGTTCTGGACATTTCTCTTCCTGTACGGAGTCGCGCGCAGCGTGATCGAAGTGTGGATGGACAGCCCGCGGGTGGTCGGCGGGCTGACACTTGCCCAGGCGGTCAACATCATCGTCGTCGTGGTCGCGGGAGCGCTCTGGGTGTCCCTGGGCCGGCGCCTCCCGGCGGCGGGCTACAGCGGCGGCGCCTCGCCGGCCGCTCCGCCGGCGCAGCCCGGAGCCGTTGACCCCCGCGACTGATCCGCCCGGCCCCGCGACCCCGCTGGAGTTTCGGACCGCGGCGCCGGACGCCGGCCGGCGCCTCGACGTCGTTGTCGCCGAGCGCCTGCCCCAACTCTCTCGGGCACGAGCGGCGCATCTTGCCGCAGACGGCAGGATCCTCGTCGACGCGGTACCGCGGAAAGCGGCGTTCCGCGTCCGGCCGGAGCAACAGGTGCGCGTACTGGTCCCGCCGCCGGCGCCGTCCGGGCTCCAGGCGGAAGCGATTCCGCTCGACGTCGTTTACGAGGATCCTGATCTGCTCGTCGTGAACAAGCCCGCCGGACTGACTGTACATCCGGCGCCCGGGCACGCCTCGGGGACCCTCGTGAACGCGCTCTTGGCCCGAGTTCCGGACTTGCCCGGGATCGGCGGGACCATCCGGCCCGGGATCGTGCACCGGCTCGACAAGGACACCTCCGGGTTGCTGGTGGTGGCCAAGTCCGACGAGGCGCAGCGATCGCTCTCCGCCCAACTCAAGGCGCATACGGTCGTCCGGACGTACCTGGCGCTGGTCCGCGGCCGGGTCCGGCGGGACGAGGGAGTCATTTCCGAACCGGTCGGGCGGCACCCGGTCCACCGGAAGCGGATTGCGGTCACACCGCGCGGCCGGCCGGCGGTGACCCACTACACGGCGCTCGAGCGGTTTCCCGCCGCCACGCTCGTCGCGTGCCGGCTCGAAACCGGGCGCACCCACCAGATCCGCGTGCATCTCACGCATCTCGGCCATCCGATCCTGGGGGATCCCGTCTACGGGCGCGCGCACGTCGCCGACATGCAGCGCCAGGCGCTGCACGCCGCGCGCCTGGAGTTTGTGCACCCACGGACCGGCCGGCGGCTCGTGTGCACGGCCCCGGTGCCCGAGGATTTCGCCCGGCTCCTCGCGCGCCTCCGGGCGGAGGGCCGAACGCCTGCGAGTGGAGTTCCCCACAGGTCCGGGTCGTCCCGGGGCGAATAGGAACCCGTCCCGAAGGAGGCGTCCCGGCGTGGAGTTGCGCGAGAAGGCGAAGGTCATGGATCAGGAGACGGTCCGGCGGGCCATCACCCGAATGGCCCACGAGATCGTCGAGCGAAACAAGGGGGCGTCGGCACTGAGCCTGGTGGGCATCCGCCGGCGGGGGGTGCATCTCGCCGAGCGGCTCGCCGAGGCGATCGCCAGCGCCGAGGGCGTCCGGATCCCGGTGGGCACGCTCGACGTGACCGGCTACCGGGACGACCGCGTTGTCCGGCGGCCGCCGGACGGCGTGGACGCAGACACGCACCTGCCGTTTTCGGTTGCCGGGCGCCAAATCATCCTGGTCGACGATGTCCTGTACACCGGCCGTACGGTGCGGGCGGCGCTCGACGCGTTGATCGACCGTGGCCGTCCGGCAAGCATCCAGCTCGCCGTCCTGGTCGACCGTGGGCACCGCGAGCTGCCGATCCGGCCCGATTTCGTGGGCAAGAACCTTCCGACCTCGTCCCGTGAGATGGTCACCGTCCGGTTCGCCGAAGCCGACGGCCGCGATGAGGTCGTGATCGAGGAGCCCGTCTAGGACAGCGCCCTCGGCGCGCCCGGGGCCCGCGGCGCGCGCTCCGGCGCCACCGCATCCGGGACGGCGGGGGACACGCGCAGCGTGCGTTCGCCCTCGTACACGACGGCGCCGGGCGGCGCGCCCCGCATCTTCCGCACGTGTTTGCGCAGCACGCAGTCGACAGCGACCTGCCCCGTCTGCCGCCCCTCGCTGTAGTAGGCTGCGGCTCGGGCGGCGGCGGTGATGGCCGCCTCCGACGGCGTCCCCGCCGCTTTCAGCACGACATGCGCGCCGTGAATGCCGCGGGCGTGGAACCACAGGTCGTCGGGACCGGCGACACGGAACGTCACATGATCGTTCTCTCTGGCGCTCCGCCCCACCACGATCGTGGCCCCGTCCTCGGTCCGGTATCGGCGCGGGCCTGAGGGGGAAACGGGCCGCGACCGCGGGGCGCGCCGCAGGCTCCCGCGGGCCGCCAGGTCCGCGTGCACCTCCCACAGGTCGTCTGAGGAGCCCGCGGTCTCGATCTGCACCAGCGCGTCGCGCAGCCCGCCGATCTCGGCCGTGACCTGCGCGATGCGGGCAGGCAAGGCCCGCGCGGTCGCCCGGGCCTTTTGATAGCGTCGAAACAGCCGCTGCGCATTCTCCGCGACCGAGAACTGCGGATCGAGGGGAATCGTGATCTCCGCGCCCCCGGCGGTGTGATCGGGAACGCTCACGGCGGTCTCGCCAGGGCGCACGTGGGTCGCGTACGCGAGGAGCAGCTCGCCCAGGACCCGGAACCGCTCACCGCTCCCGCTCGCCTCGAGCGCCTGCCGGTTTGCCTCGAGTGCCGCCTCCCGCTGCCGGAGGACGGCGCGCACGGCCGAAGCGAGCGTTCGCCGGCGGTCTTCCAGGGGATCGAGCGCCGGCGCGTCGCCGTAATAGCGCGCCACGGCCTCGCTCATGCCCGCCGCCGGGGCGGCCGGCAGGTCCGCGTACACCCGCAGCGGAATCGCCGCGAATGCCACGACACGGCCCGCGCGTTCGTACACCGTGGGCTGAAACGCCGCCGTGCGGATGATCTCGGCGATCTCCCGGATCGCGGCCTCGACGGCCCCGGCCGATCCGGCGGCGGCGCCCGCGGGCGCGGCGGGATCGAGCCCGGCCCGCAGCGCGATCTCGCGCGCGACCAGCGGGCTGAGGCCCAACATCCCCTGGGTGAGTTGCTGCCACACGGGGCGCTCTCCGACAAGAAGCGCACGCAGCGCGTCCGCGTCCAACGTGTCGGGCCGCGGGCGATCGGTGGGCGGCGGCGTGTACGGACGCCCCGGCAGCACCGGCCGCCGCGGCGACATCTGCGCCGTCACGACTTTGAGCGCGCCGAGGACGACCCGGCTGTCGGCGAGGACGAGGTTGCTGTGCCGGCCCATGAGCTCCGCGACGAGGTCGAGCGGCCCTTCGAGCGCATCGAAGCGGAGGCGCAGGACACGGTTAAACGGCGGCTGTTCCACGCCGGTCAGGTGCGCCTCCAGGAGGCGGCTCCGCAGGAGGAGCCCAAAAAGGTCCAGGCGATCCGTCGCCTGCGGCCGGGACACGACGTGGACGCGGGCCGTCCGAGCGTGGATCGAGAAAAATACGTGATGGACGCGCGTTCCCATCCGCAGGCTGACGACGATCGCGTCCGGCGCCGGCTGGCGCACCCCGGCGAACCGCGCGCCGACGAGCGCATGCACCTCGGCGGCAACCGCGGCGAGGGTGAGCGCGTCGAACGAGGGCGGGATGATCTCCGGCACCGAGGGGCCTCCGGGGCGCGCCGTGTGCTGAGACACCAGTATACTGGATGGTGGAGAGCAGGAGAATGCCGCGCAGGTGCCGGACTCTCTGACGAGCCTTGACTGTGCCATAGCGAAGATCGGAGGCGGCGCCGTGGCGGCGCCAGACAACCGCATGCCGCGAAGCATGACCGGATTCGGATCGGGGGAGATCACGACCGCCAGCGGCCGGTACGCGGTCGAGATCCGGTCCGTGAACCACCGTTTCTGCGAAATCCTCGTCCGTCTGCCGCGTGACCTGAGCCCGCTCGAAGACCGGATCCGAGCCCTCGCACAGGCGCGAATCTTGCGGGGGCGGGTAGAGGTTGCTATAATTCGAGAGGACCACGGAAAGCGACCACGGACGGTTAAAACTGACCTAGACCTGGCTACAGCGTACGTGACCGCCCTGAATGACCTCAAACGGGTCCTTTCGCTCTCCGGAACGTTGGATCTCAGCGACCTGATCGGTTTCCCTGACCTCATCAAGATCGAGGAGCAAAAGGAGGATCTGGAAGCGTCCTGGCCGGCGGTCGCCGCGGGCACAGGAACGGCCCTCGACGGGCTCCTCTCGATGCGGGCGACCGAAGGTGCCCGGCTCGCATCCGACCTGGTCCAGCGGGTGGAGCGGCTCGGCCGGACGATCGGCGAGGTGGAGGAGCGGGCGCCTCACGTCGTGCGGGAGCACCACGCACGCCTCAGCCGGCGGGTGCAGGAACTCGCCGGGACCGCGCCCGTAGATCCGGTGCGCCTGGCGACCGAGGTCGCGGTGTTCGCCGAGCGGAGCGACATCACCGAGGAGGTCACCCGTTTCCGAAGCCACCTCGCGCAGTTTCAGGCCACCCTCGCGTCCGGCGGCGCGGTGGGACGGACGTTGGAGTTCATCGTCCAGGAACTGGGGCGGGAGACCAACACGCTCGGGAACAAGGCCAACGACCTGGAGATTACCCGCCACGTGATCGCCATGAAAGGCGAGCTGGAGAGTCTGCGCGAGCAGATTCAGAATGTAGAGTAGCCAGGCGGGGGACACGACGTCGAGGATGGTGGCCATGGAAACGCGGTTGATCAACATCGGGTTCGGCAACATCGTGGCTGCCAACCGCATCATCGCGATCGTAAGCCCGGACTCCGCCCCGATCAAGCGGATCATTCAGGAGGCGCGTGACAAAGGCATCCTGATCGACGCGACCTACGGACGGCGGACCCGCGCGGTCGTCATCACCGACAGCGGCCATGTCGTGCTCTCCGCCGTTCAGCCGGAAACGGTCGCGCACCGCTTTACCAGCAAGGAGGCAGGTGGCGCGGATGAAGAGGAGGCCACCGAAGACTCCGCGGCGGAGGCGACATGATCGTCACGGTCAGCGGGGAGATCGGCGCGGGTAAGAGCACGGTCGCCCGGCGGCTGGCCGCCGCGCTGGGCCTGCGCTACCTCTCAACCGGTGAGGTCTTTCGGGACGAGGCGCGGCGGCGGGGACTGAGTCTGGCGGAGCTGGGCCGCCTCGCCGAGAGCGACCCGACGATCGACCGGGCGCTGGACACGATGCAGGTCGAGGCCGCGCGCACCGGCGATATCCTGGTCGACAGCCGGCTGAGCGGCTGGCTCATCGACGGAGACCTCCGGATCTGGCTGCGCGCGGCGCTCGAGGTGCGGGCCGGCCGGGTCGCGGCCCGTGACCACGTGGACCTGGCGACGGCCCTGCGGGACGTGCAGGCGCGCGAGGCCTCCGAGCACCGCCGGTATCTCGAGATCTACGGAATCGATCCGTCCGACCTCAGCCGCTACCACGTCGTCGTCGACACCGGCAAGTGGAGCGCCGAGGACATCGTCGACGTTCTGCTGCGTCTCGCCGGCAAGTGTCGGCCGGACCCCTCGGCCGCCCCGCCGATCGCCAAGGGCGGCGGTTTGCGGGGCGCCCCGGGATCGGGGCGCCGGGCCTGACCGTGGAGGGCTAGACGTGGCGACTCGACCTGGAGCGGCTCTGGCGGGGCGGACCGTTGTCGTCGGGGTCTGCGGCAGTATCGCCGCGTACAAGGCGGCGGCCGTTGTCCGCCTGCTCGTCACGGCGGGCGCCGATGTCTACGTCATCATGACGCCCGCCGCCACCCGATTCATCGGGCCTGTGGCGCTGCGCGCGCTCTCGCACCACCCCGTGATCACGGACATGTGGGCGCCCGATTCCCCGTGGGACGAACCTCACGTCGCGCTCGGCGAGCGCGCCGACCTCTATCTCATCGCCCCGGCGACTGCGGACATGCTGGGACGGCTTGCGGGAGGTCTCGCCGACGACGTCGTCGCCGCGACCGCGCTCGCGACGCGCGCCCCGGTGCTGGTGGCGCCCGCAATGAGCGATGTGATGGCCGCCTCTCCGGCCGTGCGGGAGAACACGGCCCGGCTTCAAGCGCGGGGCGTGCGCGTGATCGGTCCCGCGCACGGCCCGCTCGCCTCCGGCAAGGTCGGTCTCGGACGCATGGTTGAGCCGGACGCGATCCTGGCCGAGGCCGTGGCGCTCGTGGGGGGCGCGGCGAAGCCGACGTGACGGCCGGCGGTGGGGAGTGCGCCGAGGTCCTGCTGGACCTCGCCACGCGGATCGCGGACCGGCCTCTGACCTATCGCGTGCCACCCGCGCTCAGCGCCGCAGTCGGCATCGGCGTGCGCACACTCGTCCCGCTCGGCCCGCGCACCGTCCACGGCTTTGTCGTTGGCCTCCACCCGTGTGATGAGGCCGGCGGGCGGCCCCTGCGAGACATTCTGGATGTCCCCGATCCGCGGCCGTTGTTTTCGGCAACTCTGCTCGCGCTCGCGCGCCAGGTGGCGGAAGACACTGTGTCCACGCTGCGCGACGCGGTCCGGTGCCTCGTGCCGCCGGAACTCTCCCGCCGTGCGCCCCGCGTCCCCCGACGGGCACAGGTGGCTTTTCTTGACGGCGCCCGCACCCCCGCCCGCGCGGGTGCGCGCCAGCGCTTGATCCTGGACGCGCTCGCGGCGGCTCCGGGCGGCGCGCCGGTGGCCGAGCTCGTACGGGTGGGCGGCCGCGGGGCCCTCCGCCGCCTCGAGGCACTCGGCGCGGTCCGCCTCGCCGACGCGCCCGGTGCGGACCGCCTCGCCCCGGACTCGCCGCGCCGCCCGGCCGGCGCGTGGCTGCCGCGGCCGGTCCCGGCCTCGCCCGAGTCTCCTCTGCTGCTCTGGGGAGACGCGGCCGCGCGCCGCGACTGGATCCTCGACGCCGTGGCGGCGGCCACGCGCGCGGGGGCGAGTTCGATCGTTGCGGTTCCGGAGACAGCGCTCGCTCCCCGCCTGGTGGCGCCCCTGCGAGAGCAGTGGGGGGGGCGGGTGGCCGAGTTCCACTCGGATCTACCCGAGGCGCGGCGCCGCGCGGCGTGGACGCAGATGCTTGCCGGCGAGATCGATGTCGCCGTCGGGACGCGGTCGGCGCTGTTTGCGCCCCTCAGGCGTCTGGGCCTGATCGTGGTGGATGAGGAGCAGGATCCGTCCTACAAGGCCGACAGCGCGCCCCGCTACCACGGCCGCGCCGTCGCCCTCGCCCGCGGCGCGCTCGAGGGGGCGCGCGTGGTGCTCGCCTCACCGGCGCCTTCCGTGGAAGTCTACGCCGCCGTCGCGGAAGGGCGGATGCGCTGCGTCCGGTTGCCGCCGGCCGGTCCCGCGGCGCGCGTCACCGTCGCGGACATGCAGGGAGAGCGCCACGCGGGCCGCGGGGGTCTCTTCGGCCCCGCGCTCCTCGACGCGATTCGCCGCCACCTGCGGGGAGGCGGCCGGGTCGCGGTGTTCGTGCACCGCGCGGGGTACGGCCGCGTCCTCGTCTGCCGGGAGTGCGGGCATGCGGTCCGCTGCGCCCAGTGCGAGATCCCAATGCCCTACGACGGGGAGACCCACACGATCCAGTGCCGGGTGTGCGGGCGGACGGCGCCTGCGCCGGACGTCTGCCCCCGCTGCAGAGGCACGGCCCTGCGCTGGGTCGGCGCCGGCTCAGCCCGCGTGCACGAGGTCGTCCGCCGGCTGTTTCCCGCCGTGCGCACGGCGCGGCTCGATCGGGAGACCGAGCGCGAGTTCGACGCGATCGCCGCCGAGTTCGCCAGCGGGCGGATCCGGCTCCTCGTGGGCACGCACTTGCTGCTTCGGGGACGCCGGCTGCGTCCGAGTCTGGTCGGCGTCGTGGACGCGGACTCGCCGCTGTACCTTCCCGACTTCCGCGCCGGGGAGCGGACGTTTCAGGAGCTCGTGGCGGCAGTGGCTCTGGCCGGCGGCCCGCCCGAACCCGAGGCAGTGATCCAGACGCGCATGCCCGAGCATCCGGTCATGACCGCGCTCAGGACGGGGCTCGACGCGCCGCTGTACGAGGCCGAGCTGCGCATCCGCCGCGAGTTCGGCTATCCGCCGTACACGTACCTCGCGCGCCTGATCGCGAGCGCCCGTGACCGCGAGACCGCCGCGGCGCTCGCCAGCCGCGCGGCGGAGATCGCGCGCGCCCGCGGCGTCGAGGTACTCGGGCCGGCCCCGCTCACCGGCGGGAGAGGGGGTGGTCACGTCCGTGTCCAGTGCCTGCTCCGGGCGCGCGACGCCGGCGCCCTCCGTCACGCCGCCCAGGCGGCGCTCGACGGCGCCGCCCCCCCGCCCGCCAGGGCCCACGGCGTGAGCCAGTACGCCCGCCTGGCGGTCGACATCGATCCCGCGGAAGTGCACTGATGCCGGAGTCCAGCCCATCCCGCGCCCTCGAGATCATCACGGTGGACAACCCGCGCGCCGCGGTCCTGCGCCGGCGGGCACAGCCGGTCCGCGTCGTCACCCGTGACGTGCAGGTGCTGATCGACCAGATGTTCCAGACGATGCACGAGGCGCGTGGGCTCGGACTGGCCGCGCCCCAGGTAGGCGCCGGCCGCCGGGTCGTTGTCGTCCAGCTCGAGAACCGCCAGCTCGCGCTCGTGGACCCTGAGATCCAGCGCCGGGAAGGCGAGGAAGTCGCCACCGAGGCGTGCTTGAGTATCCCTGGGCTCTTGGGGGACGTCCCGCGGGCCCAGCGGGTCGTCGTCCGGGCGCGCAACCGCCGGAACCGGTGGGTCACGATCGAGGCGGACGGGCTGCTCGCGCGGGTGCTGCAGCATGAGATCGATCACCTGGATGGGATTCTCTTCCCCGACCGCGTCCTGGATCCGAAAACGCTCCGGCGCGTCGAAGAGACGTCCGAGGTCATGCCGATGAGCACGGGGAGTGGAGCAGCCCCGTGAAGATTGTGTTCCTCGGGACTCCCGAATTCGCGGTCCCATCGCTGGAGGCGGTCCTCGCGGCCGCCGAGGTCGTCGCGGTCGTGACACGTCCGGCCAAGCCACGGGGACGGGGGCTGCGCGTGGAGGAGCCCCCCACCGCCCGGGTCGCGACCCAGTATGCGCTCGAGGTGCTGCAGCCCCCTTCGCTGCGGGATCCGGCGCTGGCGGCCCGTCTCCGCGAGCTCGGTCCGGATCTCATCGTCGCCGTCGCCTTCGGCCGGCTCATTCCCCCCGAGGTCTTGGCGATCCCTCCGCTCGGCGGGATCAACCTGCATCCCTCGCTCCTGCCACGGCACCGGGGCGCCGCGCCGATTCCCCGAGCGATCGCCGCCGGCGAGACCGAGACCGGGCTCACGGTGCTGTACCTCTCCGAGGAACTGGACGCGGGCGACATGATCCTCCAGCGGGCCGTGCCGATCTTGCCCGATGATACGAGCGCGACGCTCGAGGGGCGTCTCGCACGGGAGGGCGCGGACCTGCTGGTCGAGGCGATCAGGCTCCTCGACGCCGGCCGCGCGCCGCGGCAGCCGCAAGACTCCTCCAAGGCGACCCTCGCCCCGAAACTCTCGCGGGAGGAGGGGGTGATCCGCTGGAGCGATCCTGCGCGGCGGATCGTCAACCGCGTGCGCGCGTTCAACCCGTGGCCCGTCGCCTATACCTTCCGCGATGGCGAGCTGCTCAAGATCTGGCGCGCGACCGCGGGCGCCGCCGGTCCCGGGGCCCTCGATCCCGGCGCCCTCGATCCTTGCGGAACGCAAGACCGCGGCAGAGTGCACATCCCAAGCGGAACCGTGCTTCGGACGGAGGCCGCCCCGGACGCTCCGCTTGCGGTGGCGGCGGGGGACGGAGTGGTGTTGATTCATGAGGTCCAGCCGGCGTCCGGCCGCCGGATGCCCGCCGCCGCGTACCTTCGCGGGCATCCGCTCGCGCCCGGGACGCTGCTCGGCGCGGAAGGCGGGGATTCCTCCGCGACGTCGCGTTCCGGCCGCTCGGTCCGCTAGGCCGCCTATGCTACAATGAAAGCCGTGGAGGTGGGCTGAATGTTCTTCTGGGACCCAACGTACGTGATCGTCCTCCCGGCGATCCTCCTCGCGCTGTATGCGCAGTTCCGAGTCCAGTCGACGTACGCGCGGTACAGCCAGATTCCGATTCAGAACGGCCTCACCGGCGCGCAGGTCGCCGGCGAGATCCTCCGCCGGAACGGTCTCTCGAGCGTCCAGATCGAGCGGATCGACGGCATGCTGTCCGATAACTACGACCCGCGGACCCGCGTGTTGCGGCTCTCGACCGATGTGCACGACGGCGTGTCGGTGGCCTCCGCGGGCGTGGCCGCCCATGAGACGGGGCATGCCATCCAGGATGCCCGCCACTACGCGCCGCTGGGCCTCCGGTCGGCGATGGTGCCGGTCACGCAGTACGGCTCCTGGCTCGCGTTTCCGATCTTCATCCTGGGCTTCTTCTTCCACTCCGGGACGATGATGCAGTTCGGCATCCTGATCTTCAGCGCGTTCGTGGCGTTTACCGTCGTCACGCTGCCGGTCGAGTTCGACGCGAGCGCTCGGGCGCTGCGCGCGCTGCGCGAGGATGGACTCGTAACGGCGGATGAGCTGACAGGCGTGCGAAAGGTGCTGAGCGCGGCCGCGCTGACGTACGTGGCCGCGGCCGCGACGGCCATCCTCGAGCTCCTGCGCCTGCTCCTCCTGTACAATGCGCGGCGGGAGGAGTGATGCCGCCGCGCCTGGGCCGGAGGCGCGAGGCAATCCGCCCACGCTCCCGACGGACCCCCCGCCGACGTCGCGGGGGGTGGCGCTAGAGGTCCTGCACCGCGTCGAAGCCGACCGGGCCTGGAGCGGCACGCTGCTCCGCCGCCTGCTCGACCGGGCCGGACTGAGCTCCGCGGATGAGGCGCTGGCGACCGAGCTCACCTTGGGGACTCTTCGCCACCGCGCCGAGGTCGACTGGGCCCTCTCCCGGTTCTCACACACGCCGCTCGAGGCGCTGCCGTCCCGGATCCGGTCCGTGCTGCGCCTCGGCGCCTATCAGCTGCTCTTTCTCGACCGCATTCCCGCGTCCGCGGCGTGCTGGGAAGCCGTGGAGCAGGCCAAGCGCGTGGGGCACCCTGGGACGGCGCGTCTCGTCAACGCCGTCCTGCGCCGGCTCGCGGACGCGCCGGGGACGGTCCCGGACGGCGGGAACACCGCCAATGGAATCGCGCTCCGCTACTCGCACCCGGCATGGCTCGTGGCCCGATGGATCGCGCGGTTCGGGGTGGAGGAGACCCGCGCCCTCTGTGCCGCCAACAACGAGACGCCGCCGTCGGCGATTCGCCTGAACACACTGCGCGGCGCGCCGGAGGTCCTCGCGTCGCGCCTGCTCGGGGCCGGAATCGAGACCGTGCCGTCGGTTTTCCTGCCGGAGGGGCGCCGGATCACGGCCGGCTCTCCGGACGCGCGGCGACGGGCATACGATGCGGGATGGCTGACGCCCCAGGACGAGGGGTCGATGCTCGTGGCCCGGCTCACGGCCCCCTGCCCGGGGGAGACGGTGGTCGACGCGTGCGCGGCTCCGGGCGGCAAGACGACGCACCTGGCCGCGCTGATGGAGAATCGGGGCCGGGTGATCGCCTGCGACGTCCGGCCCGCCAAGCTGGCAGCGGTGCCCCGACAGTGCGAGCGGCTCGGGGTCACGATCGTGGAGACGCGCGAGCTCGACGCCGCGCGCCTGGGGACCGAGTACCCGGCCCACGCCGACCGCGTGCTCGTGGATGCCCCGTGCTCCGGGCTCGGGGTCATCCGGCGCCGCCCCGAGATCAAGTGGCGGCTCCGGCCCGAGCACCTGGAGGAGCTGTCGGCACAGCAGCGGCGCCTGCTCTCGGGAGCCGCGGGCGCGGTGCGCCGGGGCGGGATGCTGATCTACAGTGTCTGTACCTTCGAGCCCGAGGAGGGGCCCGTGGTGGCGGAGGCGTTTCTCGCGGCGCACCCGGAGTTCGAGCCGGCCCCGATCACGGGCTGGCCACCGCTCGGCGACACCGGGGGGACCGTGGTTCCGGCGAGTCTGATCTCGGGCGCGCCGGGAACGGCGTTTCTGTATCCGCAGCGCGGCGGAACGGACGGGTTCTTTGTCGCGACGTTTCGGAGGGCGGCGTGAGCGCGGCGCCTGTCGCGGCGGTCCTCGACCTTCGCGGGCTCCTCCTGTCGGAGCTCGAGGATCTGGCCGAGCGTCTCGGTGAACCGCGGTATCGGGGCCGGCAACTCGCCCACTGGCTGTACGGCGCCGGGGCGCAGTCGGTGGAGGAGATGACGGACCTGCCGCGGACGTTCCGCGACCGCCTCCGAGCCGAGACCCGGATCGGCATCCCGGTCCCCCGCCGCAGGCAGGACGCGCCGGACGGTGCGGCGACCAAGTTCCTCGTCGCGCTCGAGGACGGCCAGACGATCGAGTGCGTGTTGATGCGGTTCGACGACGGCCGCCGGAGCGCGTGTCTCAGCACGCAGGTCGGGTGCGCGATGGGCTGCGCCTTCTGCGCCACGGGACTCAGCGGGTTCTCCCGCAATCTTTCCGCCGGGGAGATTCTCGGACAGGCGCTGTTGATCCGCGGGCACGCAGACAGCCGCCTGAGCAACATTGTGTTCATGGGCATGGGAGAGCCCCTCGCCAACTACGACGCCACGGTGCGGGCCGCGCGAATCTTGTCCGCGCCGTACGGTCTGGGCATCGGGATCCGCCACCTTACGATCTCGACCGTGGGGCTCGTCCCGCAGATCCGGCGCCTGGCCGGTGAGCGCCTGGCGCTGACGCTCGCCGTGTCCCTCCACGCGCCGACCGATGCGCTGCGTGAGCGCCTCGTCCCGGTGAATCAGCGGTATCCTCTGGCCGATCTGCTCGCGGCGTGCCGGGAGTACGTCGCCGGGACCGGCCGTCGGATCACCTTCGAGTACGTCTTGATCGCCGGGGTGAACGATGGCGACGCGGAGGCGCGCGCGCTCGGCCGGCTGCTGTCGAACGTGTTGTGCCACGTCAATCTCATCCCGCTCAATCCGGTGCCCGGCATCCCGTTCGAACGGCCGCCGGTGTCGCGTGTGCAGGCGTTCGCCGGGCTGGTCCGCAGGGCGGCGATCCCGGTGACGGTACGGATCGAGCGCGGGGTGGAGATCCAGGCGGCGTGCGGGCAGCTCCGCCTCGAGCCCGGCCAGGGACGCCCCTCGCGGTGGACACCCGCCGCGCCGCGTGAATCCGCGTGGCCGCCGCCGGCGCCGCGGGCGCGCCCGCAGTCGGCGGCATCCGGAGGCGCGCGGTGAGCCTGCTCCTGCGCCTCGAGCGCCGCCTCGAGTCGCTTGTCGAGGGACTCTTCTCCCGCTGGGCGCGAGACCGTGTCCATCCCGTCGAGATCGGGCGCCGCCTGTTGCGCGCGATGGACGAGGGCGCGGTCGCGGGGCTCTCGGGGATGCTCGTCCCGAACGACTACCAGGTGTTCCTCAACTCACAGGATTTCGCGCCGTACACGTCGTTTACAGAGCCGCTCGTGCGCGAACTGGAGGACGCGCTCCGCGCGCGGGCCCAAGAGCTTCGGGCGCAACTGCCCGGTCCCGTGCGGATCACGCTCGGCGCCCGCGACGAGATCACGGCGGGAGAGATCTACGTCGAGGCCAAGCTGGCGCCCACCTCGGCCCAGGCCTCGGCCGCCGGGGACGCGCCCACGCCGGCCGGGGATGGCGGGGCAGGCGGCGGGGGGAAGCCGTCAGCGGTCCCGACCGACACCCGCGTGTACCGGCGGGAGCCGGGCGCGGCGCGGATCCGGATTCAGGCGGGGCCCCCGGGCGCCGCCGGCCGCGAGTTCGCGCTCGACCGGCCGGTGTTGACGATCGGCCGGCGCGGCGACCAGGACATTGTGCTGAACGACCCCAGCATCAGCCGCGCCCACGCGCGGATCGAGGTGACGGCGGAGGGGGTGTCGATCGCGGATCTCGACAGTACGAATGGGACCTTCGTGAACGGCCATCCCGTGCGCACCGAGCGGGCCGCGCTCCGGCCGGGCGATCGGATCCAGGTCGGCACAGTGCTGCTCGAGTACCTCACCGGGGCGTAGGGCAGATGGCGCTGCTCCTGCCCATTTTCCGCTACGTGTTCCTCGCCGGCCTCCTGCTGTTCGTGGCCCGCGTCGTGCGCGTGGTTGCCGGCGACCTCGACGTGCCCGCGGCCGCGGTGGCCCCCTCCAGGCGAATGGTGCTCGTCATGGACGCGCCGGAGGAGTTGCGCGGGCGCGAGTTTCTGGTGGCCGGGGAAGTGATGATCGGCCGGGCGCCCGGCTGTGCGATCGCCCTCACCGACGACTTCGTGTCCGCTCACCACGCGCGCGTGTTCGAGCGGAACGGGCGGGTGTGGGTGGAAGACCTCCGCAGCACGAACGGCACGCTTCTGAACGGCCGCCGCCTTCGCCGCCCGGCCACCCTGCGGGCCGGTGACCGCGTGAAGATCGGGGGGACCGTGCTCAGCTTCCGGGTGGAACGCATCATCGAGGGCGGGGCTGGATGAGAGGATTCACCGCGCGCGGGGCGGGAACGAGCGAAATCGGGCGGGTCCGCGAGACGAACGAGGATCGCATTCTTCTGCTCGACCACGCCGGCCGTGGGATCGCCCTCTACGCGCTCGCCGATGGCCTCGGCGGGCACGCGGCGGGCGGCCTCGCGAGCGAGCTCGCCGTGGGGACCCTCCGCCAGGAGATCCCCGCGCTCCTGGCCCGGCGCACGCCGCCCCAGGAGGCGCTTGTCCTGGCGTTGCGGCGCGCCAACGCGGCCATCCGCGCGCAGGCCGCGTCTCCGGAGCGGTCCGGCATGGCGACGACCTGCACCGCGGTCATCCTGGGTGGGCGGGACGGCGTCATTGCGCACGTCGGGGACACCCGCGCATACCTGATACGGGGGCTCGAGGTCCGCCAGCTCACGACCGATCACTCCGTCGTCGCCGAGCTGGTACGCCACGGCAGCGTGGCGCCCGCGGACGCCGGCGCGCACGCGCAGCGCCACGTGCTGACCCGGGCCCTCGGCAGCGATGACGACGTGCACATCGATGTCGTCACGGTGCCGCTGCGCGCGGGCGACATGCTCGTCCTGACGAGCGACGGCCTCCACGCCGCGGTCTCGCCGCAAGAGATGGCGGCGGTGATCCGCGGCACCCCCGATCTCGCGGAGGCGTGCCGGATCCTCACCGGCCTGGCGAACGCCCGGGGCGGACTGGATAACGCATCGGCGGTGGCGATCCGGCTGCGGCCGCGCTGGATCGGCCGGGTAGGCCGGATCGCCGCGCCCCTGATCTTGGCCGCCCTCCTCGCCGCGGGGGCGGGAGCATACCGCCTCGAGCACTCGTACTTTCTTGGGGTGACGCGCGGCCAGGTGGCGGTGATGCGGGGAGTCCCGGCGCGAGTGCTCGGCCTGCCCCTGTTCTCGGTCCTCCGGGTTACGCCGGTGTCCGTCGCCCGGATCGCCCCGGCCTACCGCGGCCGGCTTCAGGACGGCATTCCCACAGAGAGCCCGGAGGATGCCGAGACGCTCCTCCAAGACTTGCTCCACCGGCCCTGAGCCATGGCTGCCGAGAGCCGCGGGGCCGCCGTTCCGCATGGGCAGAGTGCTGGGTGGAGGGCCGCTCTCGGCGCCCGCATGCACGAGCGGGCGCTGCTCTACTGGGCGATTCCGCTCGGGATCCTCGGCCTCTGGACGGTGCATCAGGCGCTCTACGCGGCGGAGCCGTGGACGCTCGTGCTGGTCGGCTCGGGTGCGCTCGCGGGATTTCTGATCGTGCACGGCGCGCTGTGCGCGGCGGGGAGTGATGCCGACGAGGTGCTGCTGCCCCTGGTCGCCGGTCTGACGTGCGTCAGCCTCGTGATGATCTACCGGCTCCGCCCCGAGTTCCTCGTCCGCCAGGCCGCCTGGGTCGCCCTCGGGCTCGTCACCCTGCTCGCCGTCCTGGGGACGCTCGGGGACTTGCGCTGGGTGCGCCGGTACGCGTACCTGTGCGCGGCCGCCGGTCTCGTCCTGCTCGTGCTGACCGTCACGGTCGGCGTCGAGCGAAACGGCGCCCGGCAGTGGCTGTACTTTGGCGGGTTCACGCTCGAGCCGGGGGAGCTCGTGAAGCTGCTCCTCGTCGCGTTCTTCGCCGCCGTGCTCGTGGACACGCGGAGAATGCTGACACTGCCGGGGCCCCGCCGCTGGACCGCGGAGCTTGCGCGCCTCGGGCCGATGCTCGTGATCTGCCTTGGGGCCCTCCTGCTGCTCGTCTTCCAGCGGGACCTCGGCCTCGCGATGCTGTACTATGGGATCTTCCTCGGCATGCTCTACATCGCCACGGGCCGCCTGGAGTACATCGGCGTGGGCCTCGTGGCGTTCGCATCCGGCGCCGCGCTGTGTTATCGCCTGTTCGCCCACGTGCGTGTCCGGGTGGACGTATGGCTCAACCCCTGGGCGGACGCCACGGGGCGGGGCTACCAGATTCTCCAGGGGCTCTACAGCCTCGCGAGCGGCGGCCTGCTCGGGACCGGCCTCGGCGCCGGACATCCCGAGATCACCCCGGCGGCGTACACCGACATGATCTTTCCGGCGATCGGCGAGGAACTGGGATTCGTGGGAGCGGCCTGCGTGATCGCGCTGTACCTCGTGCTGATCGGCCGCATGTTTCGCACGGCGGTGCGGGCTGCGAGCCCGCTCGATACGCTCGTCGCCGGCGGGCTGGCGACGGCGCTCGGGCTGCAGACGTTCATCATCCTCGGCGGCAGCACCCGGTTGATTCCGCTCACCGGCATTCCGGCGCCGTTTGTCACCTACGGCGGCAGCGCGGCGGTGAGCAACTTCGCGATGGTCGCGTTGCTCCTCGCGATCTCGGCCCGCAATACCCGGCGCCCGAGCGGCGGGGGGGAAGCCGTTGATGGCCAGCCGGGCCGCTAAGCTCGGCCGGCTCCTCGCCGGCCTGCTCGTGGTGCTCCTCGTGTACCTGGCGGGCGTGCAGGTCGTGTGGGGGCCGCAGCTCGCCCAGGCGCCGGGCAATCCGCGGCTCGGGCTCGCGGCCCAGCGGATTCACTGGGGGCGCATCCTCGATCGGCGGCTCGCCGTCCTCGCCGACTCCCAGCAAGTGGACGGGCGGCAGGTCCGCCGCTATCCGGCGGGCAGCCTCTTCGCGCACGTGCTCGGCTACCGCAGCACCCATTACGGCCTCACCGGCGTCGAGGGGCGGTACGATCCCGCGCTCCTCGGCCTGGCGATGCGGGATCCATGGGAGGCGCTTCAGGAAGCCTTCGGCCGGATGCCGCGGGGCAACGACCTGGTGCTGACGCTCGACACATCGGTGCAGCAGGCGGCGGCCGCCGCCCTCGGAAGCCGCCGCGGTGCGGTGGTCGCGCTCGACCCCCGAACCGGCGCCGTGCTCGCGCTCCTCAGCCGCCCGTCGTTCGACCCGGCGGCGGTGGACGCCCGATGGGACGCGATCACCCACGATGCCGCCTCACCCCTGCTCGACCGCGCGACGCAGGGCCAGTATCCGCCGGGGTCGTCGTTTAAGGCGGTCACCCTCGCCGCGGCCCTCGAGAGCGGCCGTCTGACGCAGCAGACGCCGGTCGACTGCCCTGAAACCATCACGGTCGCGGGCGCCGTCATCGGGAACTTCGAGCGCGAGCGCTATGGGCGCCTGACGGTCCCGCAGGCGTTCGCATACTCCTGCAACACCGCCTTCGTGCAGATCGGCCTGATGACCGGCGCCGACGCGATCGTCGGCGCGGCGCGCGCCTTCGGCCTGGGACGCGCCCCGCGCTTCGACCTCCCGACCGCGCCGGGGCACCTCCCCAATCCCCGGACGCTCGGGCAGCGGGGCCTTGCCCAGATGTCGTTCGGCCAGTGGACGCTCCTCGTGACGCCGCTGCAGATGGCGCTCGTCGCGGCGGCGATCGCCAACCACGGCGTGGCGATGCAGCCGTTCATTCTCTCCCAGGTGCGCACACCGGACGGCCGGATCCTCGAGTCGTACGCGCAGCGCGGCAGCCGGGAAGCGATCCCGGCGGGGCTCGCCGCGCAGCTCACCCGGGACATGATCGGGGTCGTCCAGAGCGGGACCGGCACGGCCGCGCAGATCCCGGCCGTGCAGGTGGCCGGGAAGACCGGCACGGCCGAGAACCCGCACGGGACCACGCACGCGTGGTTTATCGCGTTCGCGCCCGCCGAGCGGCCGGTGATCGCGGTCGCGGTCCTGCTCGAGAACGCCGGCGTCGGCGGCGTGGTCGCCGCGCCCGCCGCCCGCCGGGTCCTGGTCGCGGCGCTCGCGGCACAGACACGCGCCCTCAGGCCCGGTACCTCGGGGTGGCGGCCGTGATCGGAAGGATTCTCGGCGGGCGGTACGAGGTGGTGGGGGCGCTGAGCGAGGGGGGGATGGCCCTCGTGTTCCGCGGCCGCCGGCTGGACGACGGCCGGCCGGTCGCGATCAAGATCCTGCGCGACCAGTACGCTCACAACGCGGAGTTCGTCGCCCGGTTCGAGCGCGAAGCGCAGGGGGTGGCGCAGCTCTCGCACGCACGGATGGTGCAGATTTTCGACCACGGACGCGATGGCGATGTCCACTACATCGTCATGGAGTTCGTCGAGGGCGAAGACCTCAAGACGCACCTCCGCCACGCGGGCCCGCTCGAGGAGGCCGAGGCGCGCCGGATCGCCGCGCAGGTGTGCGAGGTGCTCGAGTACGCCCACGAGATGGGGATCGTCCACCGGGACATCAAACCGCAGAACATTCTCCTCACGCGAGACGGGCAGGTGAAGGTGACGGACTTCGGGATTGCCCGCGCGCTCGCGTCCACGACGATCACCGAGACCGGGACGGTCCTGGGGTCGGTCCAGTACCTGTCGCCTGAGCAGGCCCGCGGGCTCGGCGTCGGGCGCAGCGCGGACCTGTACTCTCTCGGCGTCGTCCTCTACGAGGCGCTGACCGGCGGCCTGCCGTTCGACGGCGACACGCCGATCACGATCGCGCTCCGGCACATGCACGAGCCCCCGCCTGTGCCGCGCCGGAACGGCGCGCGCCTCAATCGCGCGATGGAAGGCATCATCCTCAAGGCGCTGGCCAAGGACCCGGACGACCGCTACCGATCGGCGCACGAGATGCGCGAGGACCTGCTCGGCCGGGCGGCCCGGTGGCGCGAGCGCGCGGCGGACGCCGAGGCCACGGCCATCGTGCGTCGGGGCCGGGACCGACAGGGCCGGGGGGCGCGCGCCCTCCGGACGCTTGGGCCGTTTGGGGCGGCGGCGGCGGCCCTTCTGGTGATCTTCGTCGGCATTGCCGTCGGTTGGGAGGCGCTCGCGGCGTATCTGAACGTCCCCGAGGTGCGGGTCCCTGACTTCACCGGCCGGAGCCTCGGAGATGCGGAGAGTCTGGCCCGCCGCGACCACCTGAACGTCCAGGTGGTCCAACAGCGGCACAGCGGCACGGTGCCGGCCGGGTCGGTGCTCGGCCAGGATCCCCCGGTGGGGCGCAAGGTGAAGGTCAACCGCGTGATCGGCTTGATTACCAGCCTGGGGCCGGAGATGGTCGGGGTCCCGGATGTGCGCCGGCACTCTCTCGAGGAAGCCCGATTTACGATCGAGCAGGCCCGCTTGGTCGTCGGGGAACTGCGGGAGGCGTACGATCAGACCGTCCCCTCCGGGTTCATCTTGCTTCAGAGCCCCGCCCCGGGCGCCTCGGTCGAGCGGGCCACGGCGGTGAACCTCACGGTCAGCAAAGGCCAGCAGACGTTCGTGTTGCCGAACCTCGTCGGCCGCTCTCTCGACGACACGCGCAAGGTGCTGCAGGATCTTGGCGTGACGCTCCGCGGCGTGGACCAGGTGTCCCGCGATGACGTGCCGCCCGGGCAGGTCGTCGCGATGACTCCGCCTGCCGGCGCGCAGATCCACCATGGGGATCCCGTCCGTGTCACGATTGCGGTCCGGGGGGGCGCCGGCGGGAGCCCGCCGCCGCAGCCGATCGTGACCAGCACGCCCCAGGCGCCGGCGTCGCCGGCAGGCGACCGGCGGCAGGTGCACGTCAAGCTCGTCGTGCCCGGAGGGCCGCCGCGGCAGACCGTCAAGATCGTCGTGATCGATCAGCAGGGCGTGCACGTCGCCTACGAGGGGATGCACAGCCCGGGCGAGAACCTCGACAAGCAGGTGACCGGTCAGGGGTATACCATCGTGCAGGTGTACATCGACGGCCGGCTGATCCAGGAGATCCGTCCGTAGCCGAGCCAGGAGGTCCGCCGGTGGATCTGATGATCGCGCCCTCGATCCTCGCGGCCGACTTCGGCCGGCTGGCCGAGGAGGTTCAGGCGGTCGAGCGTGCCGGTGCGTCCCTCATCCACGTGGACGTCATGGACGGGCGGTTCGTGTCGGAGATCACGATGGGCCCGGCGGTCGTCCGCGCCGTCCGGAGGGCGACCCACCTGCCCGTGGACGTCCACCTGATGATCGTCGAGCCTGAGCGGCACCTCGAGGCGTTCGCGCAGGCCGGCGCCTCCCGCCTCGCGGTTCACGTCGAAGCCTGCGTGCACCTGTACCACACCCTGCAGCAGATCGCGGCCCTGGGCGTTCGGTCCGTGGTCGCGCTCAACCCCGCGACGCCGGTCGAGCAGGTGGTCTGGGTGCTGCCGCTCGTGACGGCGGTGCTCGTCATGACGGTCGAACCGGGGGCCGGCGGCCAGGCGTTCATGCCGGAGATGCTTCCCAAGATCCGGCGGCTCGCCGAGGAGCGGACCGAGCGCGGCCTCTCGTTCGAGATCGAGGTGGACGGGGGGATCGGACCCGCAACAGCCGCCGCGGCCGTCGCGGCTGGGGCGTCGGTGCTCGTGGCCGGCAGCGCGATCTTTGGCGCCCCGGGAGGCGTCGCCGCCGCGATCGCGGGGCTGCGGGACGCGGCCCGCCCGGCCCGCCGTCCTTCGTGACGGTCCACGTGGCCTGACCTGTCGAGGGTAGGGATGACCGAGACGGCGTCAGGCGTTCTGATCACCCATCCTGAGTACCGGCGGCACCTCACGGGCCCCCACCATCCGGAACGACCCGAGCGGCTCGATGCGATCGAGTCGCTGTTGCGGCGGACCCCGCTCTGGCAGGCGCTCGCACACCGGAGTCCCGAGTCCGTAGACGACGAGGCGCTCGCGCATGTGCACACCCGCGCCTATATCGCCCGGGTGCGCGAGGCGGCCGCCCGGGGAGGCGGATCCCTCGACCCCGACACGCCGGTGTCCCCGGCCTCTTACGATGTCGCCCGCCGCGCCGCCGGCGGCGCGCTGCTTGCGGTGGACGCCGCCGCGGCGGGAGAGGCGCCGGTCGCGATGGCGCTCGTGCGCCCACCCGGTCACCACGCCGGCCCGCACCAGGGCATGGGTTTCTGCCTCTTCAACAATGCCGCGCTCGCCGCCCAGCACGCGCTTGACGCGCACCGCCTCGCTCGGGTGCTGATCCTCGACTGGGACGTGCACCACGGCAATGGGACCCAGGACGTGTTCTATCGCGAGCCCCGGGTGGTCTTCTGCTCCCTCCACCAGGAGCACTGGTACCCTGGGACCGGCGCGGTCAACGAGCGCGGGGCGGGGCCCGGGGAGGGGACAACGGTCAACATTCCGCTCCCCGCCGGGATCGGTGACGAGGGCTATGCGTATCTGTGGGAAGAGGTCGTGCTGCCGCTTCTCGCGGCCGCCGCGCCGGAGATGATCCTGGTCTCGGCGGGCTTCGACGCACACCATCGGGACCCGCTCGGTGGCATGCGGCTGACCGCCCGCGGGTTCGGCCGGCTCGCGCGCCTCGTCCGTGAGGCGGCCCCGAGGACGCCGATCGCAGCGATCCTCGAGGGCGGCTACGACCTGGACGGCCTAGCGTACTCCGTTGCCGCGACACTCGAGGGGCTGACCGGGATCGCCGCGGAAGTGGCCGAGAGCGGCGAGGAGGTTCGCGAAGCGCCGCTTGCGGTGGCGCGCGCGCGGGCCCAGGAGGTCCGCCATGTCATGGGTGAGTATTGGGATCTCTAACGGGCTCCCGGCACCAAGCAAGAATCGAGCAGTACTTTAGAACATCCGACTCAGTCTACGTCACGACGCTCCGCACCCACTCCACGACGCGTTGCGCCTGCTTTGTGCTTGTCTGCGCGTCTTCGGGCCGACAACGTCGCGCCTCGTATTCCACGATGTTCTTTCGATCAATCAGAGCTTCCAATTGCGTCGCAGCACGGTGCGCATTCTCGTTATCCGGCAAGAGTTGACGAACAAGGCGGGGCTGGTCGGTGTGAGTCTGGCTGGCTGACCGGACTCCGGCCGATGCAACGCACGCGGCATCCACGGCGGCGATGGCAGCGTGGATCGCCAGCAAAACCGCAGTGTCCCATCGTTCTGCAGAAAAAGCCTCGAGCGATTCGGCAAGATGTTGTTCTGCCTTCCGCAAGTAGTTCGCGGCCTGGGCGCGGTTCACGGACCTGACGGGAACAGTCGGAGACTTCGGCGGACGTCTTTTATTCACGACCTGCTACCTCGGCAAGACTGGAACCCGCAAGCACTCGGCCTTGCGCGATGATTTCGCGGACTAGAGCATCCCGCGTGCGCAGGCGGCGTCGAAACTCATCTCGGCTTAGCACTAGCAGCGAGACGGGCCGCCCGTAGCGCTCAGTCAGTCTCCCGCGGATCTCGTCGATTCGTTCCTGGAAATGAAGTGCACGATTCTTAGGTCTCGGACTGGCAATCAGGAGGAGATCAACGTCGCTCTCCAATTTTGCCTTTCTCTTCGCCCAGCTTCCGTACAAGATCACAGAATGAATGCCTGGTACAGAGCGCACGATTTCCTCGCCAAGCCGCTCCAGCCAGTCCCGTTCGCTCACGAAAGCGGGGAGCAGGATTTGGTCGACGATGTAGCTGTTGCGGTTGATGGAGTAGAGGAAGGCTCTGCCGGCGCGACGCCGTTGGACCACGCCGGCGCCGACAAGATCATTGAGAGCCTCGGCGGCGCGCTTTGACTCTACTCCGGCGGCTTGAGCGAGTGCCCTGCCGGTAAACACGCCTTCGTGAGTGGAAAGATATCGGAGGAGCCGCAGTTTGGGCCGTGACCCAAGGACGTCGAGCACCATAGGCAAATCGCCTATATATGATGTCATTATGCCTACATAATAACGTAGCGGGGCCCCTGGCGCAAGATGGTGGCCTCGAATTTGCGCGCTGGCACAGCCGCCCAGCCACTGCCGGTTACGCGATCTCCAGCAAGCCGCCTACGTTTGGCAAAGGCGAAATCCCGCTGTAGGAGGGGACCGGGCGTCATGCGGAAGCGCGATCCGTGGGATTGCGGCCGCGCTCGCTGCGGCCTGTGTCACTGGTCAAAGGTCCATGGCTTGCCGGCGGCGCGCGTGGTAGTCGGCGATCCCCTGCGACCAGATGCCCAGCTCTTCCGCGAGGTCGTGCTCGACCGCGGGCGTCCAGGCGATCCCGCGGGCGGCCAGATCGCGCCGCACGTGCTCAATAAGGCGGGCGTGCACGTCCTCCCACGGCAGCGTCTGATCCCCGGCGCGCCCCAGCGCGGTGAAGGCCGCGGTCTGCTCCCGGATGCGGCGGCTGATCGCCTCGGCGCCGAGGGGGCACCGGCCGAAGTGCGCGAAGAGCACGGCCTGCGGCCTTAGGGTCCGCAGCAGGTCGGCGGAGCGCATCATCGCTTCCGGATCGAACTGGGTGGGCACCGTTTCCGGCAGCAGGTAATCCTCGGCGACCGTCACGACGCGCTTTCCGAACTCGTCCCCGCAGAACAGGCTGTCCGCGCCGGCGTCCAGGATCATGTGCTGGTGCCGAGCGTGCCCGAACGCGTCGAGGAACCGCAGCCGGTGCCCGGCTCCCAGGTCGAGGTCGCGCCCATCCTCGGGCACCAGCAGGCGCGCCTCGGGAACGGGCTCCGGGAGGCCGAAGTACGCTTCAAGGCGCGGGCCGAAGACCCCCCGCGCGCTCGCGACGAGCCGGCTGGGATCCACCAGGTGGCGGGCGCCGTTGCGGTGCACGACGACCTGCGCGCGCGGGAGATGCCGCAGCAGCACCCCCGCTCCACCGGCGTGGTCCAGATGGATGTGCGTGACGACGACATACGCGACGTCGGCAGGCGCGACCCCCAGGGCCGCCAGCGCCTCCAGCCAGACCGGGACGCTGCGGGCCGGCCCCGTGTCGACGATCGCGGAGCGCTCCGCGCGGATCAGGTATCCGGAAGTGACGTGCGGCCGGCCGCGCTCGAGGAGGTCCACGGCCATGATGCCGGGTGCCGCCTCGGAGATCTCGGGGCCGGCGCGGGACCCCTCACCCTCACCCGCCACGCGGCTCCTCCCCGCTGGCCGCGGAGCGCCCCTCTGTTCCGGCGGTCCCGCGGGCCCGGCCCGGCGGATCCGGGAACAGCCCGGCAAGGATCGCATCCGCGGCCGTATGCGGATCGAGCGTGCCGTCCTTCGCCTGCTGCAGGAGTGCGCCGAGGGCGGCGTGTTCACCCAGGGTGGAGCGCACACGGGCGGCCAGCGCGCGCTCCACCAGCGCCATGACCTCGCGTTCGATCCGCCGGCTGCGTTTCGCGTCGAGCTCGCCCGAGGTGCGCAGGTACTCCCAGTGCCGCTGGATCGCCTGCCAGAGCTCCGGGAGCCCGGTCCCGTTGCTGGCGACCGTGGACACGATGGGGACGTCCCACCCCGGCGCCTGCGGCCCCAGGTGGCGCATCTCCCGCAATTGGAGGACGGTGGCGTTCGCGCCCGGACGATCTGCCTTGTTCACGACCAGCAGGTCGGCGATTTCCAGAATCCCGGCCTTGAGCGTTTGCACGGAATCGCCGAGCCCAGGGGCCGTCACCACCACGACCGTATCGGCGACGCGCATGACGTCCAGTTCGCTTTGGCCGACGCCGACCGTTTCCAGGAGCAGCACGTCGAAGTTGGACGCATCGAGCACGTACGCCGCGTCGCGGGTGGCCGCCGCGAGGCCCCCGAGGTGGCCGCGCGCGGCCATGCTCCGGATGTACACGCCGGTGTCGCCGCTGTGGCGCAGCATGCGAACCCGGTCGCCCAGGATGGCGCCGCCGCTGAACGGGCTGGAGGGATCCACGGCGAGCACGGCCACGGTCAGGCCGGAGGCGCGGGCCAGCGCGATCAGGTGGTCCACCAGGGTGCTCTTGCCGACCCCCGGCGGCCCCGTGATGCCGATCCGGCGGGTTCCGCCGGTCCGCGCCCACACGCCGTGCACGACCTCTGCTGCCGCTCGGGGGTCGTTCTCAACCGCGGTCAGCAGCCGCGCGAGGCGGCGATGCCCGCCCGCGGCGGCCGCCGACGCATCGGCAGGGCGCGGGGGCACACGTCCTAGGGGCACGGGTTCGCCAACCGCACGCTCTCGTCGTAGAGGGCGCGGTTATCCACGACGCGCCGCGCCTTGAACTCCGTCCGGGGCAGCGTCCCGGGCGGTTCGAGCCGGACGATCGGCCGGATCCCGATGACCGCCCGTATCCGCGCCGCGACGCGCTCGCCCAGCGCCTCCAGGGAGCCGGGCTCCCGTTGCGCCCGGCCGGCCACGCCGTGATCGTACTCGACCCGGAGCACCAGCTCGTCCAGGGCGCGCTCTCGGCTGATCACCATCTGGAACTCGCCCCCCAATCCCGCAAAAGCGCGCAGGGTGTCCTCGATCACGCTGGGATAGACGTTGGCACCCCGGATGATGCACATGTCGTCCAGGCGGCCGTAGATCCCCCGGGGGAGGCGGGGGTAGGTCCGTCCGCAGTCGCACGGGTCCGCGACCCAGCGGGTCAGGTCTCCGGAGAGCAGCCGGATCATCGGCTGCGAGGTCCGCTCGAGGTGGGTGTAGACCGGCGTGCCTTCCCGGCCAAAGGGCACGGGCGCACACGTGCTCGGGTCGCAGACCTCGCAGTAGACGATGTCCTGCCAGAGATGCATGCCGCTGCGGACCTCACATTCCGCGTTCGTCATCCACGGCGTCATCTCCGCCATGCTCCCGGAGTCGACGCAGGCCGCGCCGAACGTCTCCTCGATCCGGCGCTTCGTCGCGGGGATGCCGGCACCCGGCTCACCGGAGAAGAACATGAGCCGGAGTCCGAAATCGTGTGGGTCGACCTGCTCGTCCGCGGCCACCTCCGCGAGGTGGAGGGCATACGACGGCGTGCCGTAGAAGGCGGTCGGCCGGATGTCGAGCAGCCAGCGCACCGCCATGAGCGTCTGGCCCGGCGCCCCCGCGCCGAATGGGAAGCACGTCGCGCCGAGCCGCTCGCCGCCCACGAGCGCGCCCCAGCTGCCGACGTAGAGGCTGAAGAACGACGCGATGAAAATCGTGTCGCCGGGCCGGAGGCCCATGCCCCACATGATCCGGGCGTGGGCGTTGGCGATCCGCCGCCAGTCGTCCCGCCCGATGGCAAACGCGGTCGGCTTGCCGGTGGTCCCCGACGTCCCGTGGATCCGGGCGACCTCCCCGCGGTCAACGCACAGGTAGCGGCCGAACGGTGGATGCGCGGCCTGCTCCCGGCGAAGCTCGGCTTTGGTCACGACGGGGAAGCGGTGCAGGTCCGCGAGCGTCCGCAGATGCTCGGGATGCACTCCGGCCTCGTCCCATTTTTCGCGGTAGAACGGCGACCGCTCCCAGGCCCAGCGGACTACCGCCTGGAGCCTCGGCAGGATGAGCGCATCCCGCTCCGCCGGCGAGGCGGTCTCGCGGGCGGGGTCCCAGTGCCGCTGCCCGGGCGCGGGCCCGTAGCCGTCATCGTACACGGGAGGCCAGGGCTCAGCGGGGGCCACCGGGCGCCTCCTGGGGAGCCCCCCCGGGCGCCGGCGCGGCCGGTCCGCCCAGCTCTCGCCGGATCCACGCCACGATCTCGTCCGTGCCGGCGTCCTGATCGAAGACGGCCGCCGTGCCGAGATCGTACAGCCGCTGCCGGTCGGCCGGCGGAATGACGCCGCCGACCAGCACCTTGATGTCGGCGGCGTCTCGGGCCTTGAGCGCGTCCAGCAGGGGAGGCACGAGCGTCATATGGGCGCCGGAGAGAATGCTCACCCCGATCGCATCCACGTCCTCCTGCACCGCCGCCTCGGCCACTTCCTCCGGCAGCCGGTGCAGGCCGGTGTAGATGACCTCGAAGCCGGCGTCGCGGAGCGCGCGCGCCACGACCTTGACGCCCCGATCGTGGCCGTCCAGCCCCACCTTGGCCATCAGCACCCGGATCCGCCGCCCCTCCATGGCCGCGCGCCCGCTCAGAACACGGGGTGCTCCACGTATGTGCCGAAGACGCCGCGCAGGCTCCTGACGATCTCCCCCGCCGTGGCCCGGGCCTTGACCGCCTCGATCGTCGGCGGGATGAGATTGTCGTCGCCGCGGGCCACCTCGACCAGCGCCGCCAGGCACCGCTCTACCCGGCCCTCGTCCCGCTCGCGCCGGACGCGGGCCAGCCGCTGCTTCTGGCGCTCCTCCACATCCGGCTCCAGCTCGTGGAGCGCGAACGGGACCTCCCCGGTCTGCTCAGGATCTACGTATTTGTTGACGCCGACGACCACGAGCCCGCCGCGCTCCTTGTCCTTCTGGTACCGGTAGGCCGCCTCCGAGATCTCCGTCTGGAAAAAGTTCAGCCGCGCCGCCTCCGCGGCACCGCCGAGGTCGTCGACGCGCCGGAGGTAGGTCCAGATGCCGTCTTCGATCTGATTCGTGAGGGCCTCCACGACGTAGCAGCCGCCGAGGGGATCAATCGTGTTGGCGGCGCCCGTTTCCTCGAGGACGATCTGCTGCGTGCGCAGCGCCACTTTCATCGCGAGCTCCGACGGGATCGCGAGCGCCTCGTCCATGCCGTTGGCATGGAGGCTCTGCGCGCCGCCCAGCACGGCCGAGAGGGCCTGCAGCGACGTTCGGGCGACGTTGTTGAGAGGTTCCTTGGCCGTCAGGCTGGAGCCGGCCGTCTGGCAGTGGAACCGCAGCCGCATCGACTCCGGCGCCCGGGCGTCGAAGCGCTCGCGCATGAGTTTCGCCCACACACGCCGCGCCGCGCGAAACTTTGCCACCTCTTCGAAGAAGTCTCGCTCCGCGATGAAGTAGAAGGCGAGGCGGGGGGCAAACGTGTCCACGGCCAGGCCCTTCCGGCGCACCTCCTCCACGTAGGCGACGCCGTTGGCCAGCGTAAACGCCGCTTCCTGGACGGCCGTCGCGCCGGCCTCGCGAATATGGTACCCGCTGATGTTGATCGGATTGTAATGGCGGAGGTGCCGCACGCTGTAGATGATCAGATCCCGCACGATGCGCATACCTGCGGGGATCGGGTACAGCCACTCTTTCTGGGCGATGTATTCCTTCAGGATGTCGGCCTGCACCGTGCCGGAGAGGCGGTCCCAGGGCACGCCTCGGCGGTCGGCGACCACGAGGTACATCGCAAACAGGATCCAGGCGGTGGGGTTGATCGTCATCGAGACGCTGATCGCGCCGATGTCGATCCCCTCCAGAATCTCGTCCAGGTCGTCGACGGTGTCCACCGCCACGCCCTCGCGGCCCACTTCTCCGCGGGCCCGGGGATCATCGGAGTCGTAACCCATGAGGGTCGGCATGTCGAAGTCGATCGAGATGCCGGTCTGGCCCTGCGCGATCAGATACTTGAGGCGGGTATTCGTATCCGCGGCCGTGCCGAATCCGGCGATCTGGCGCATCGTCCAGGGCCGGGACCGGTACATCGTCGGGTACGGCCCGCGGGTGAACGGGTACCGGCCCGGGAAGCCGATGTCCCGCACGTAGTCGAGCCCGGCGAGATCCGCGGGTCCGTAGATGCGTTCGACCGGCAGGCCGGACAGGGTTTCGAACCGCTCCCGGCGTTCAGGCACCTTGCCGAGCGACGGCCCAAGGTCGGCCGCTTCCCAGGCGGCCCTCTCCGCGGCGATGGCGGCGTGGTCGGCCGGTTGCGCGGGCTTCCGGGTCGTGGCCACCGTGTTCCTCCTGAGGGTGTTCCGTGTGCGCCATTACGCCACCGCTATCCGTTCCTCCTGGCGACTCCGCGTCTACCCGGCCAGGTCCGCGATCACGCGGGCCAGCACCGAGTAGTCCAACTCCCCGAACCCCTTGCTCATCGCGACCTGGTACAGCTGCGCGGCGAGCGCGGCGCCAAGCAGGGGCGTGCCGAGCGCCCGGCCCGTCTCCGTGACGATCCCCAGGTCTTTGTGGTAGAGGCGGGTCCGGAACCCGGGCTCGAAGTTTTGGTCGAGCATCCGCTGGCCGTGGAGCTCCAGCACGCGGCTCTGCGCAAACCCACCCAGGAGCGCCGCGCGCACCTTGGCGGGCTCGACTCCCGCTTTGCGCGCGAGCGTGAGGGCCTCGGCCACGCCCAGGATCGTGAGCGAGAGGACGAGCTGGTTGCACGCTTTGGTCACCTGACCGGCGCCGGCGCCGCCGAGGTGCACGATGTTCTTCCCGAGTTTCTGAAACACCGGCAGCACCCGTTCGAACACCGCGGGCTTGCCGCCGACCATGATCGACAGGGCCGCGTCGACCGCGCCCTTCTCACCGCCGGAGACGGGGGCGTCCAGCATCTCGACGCCCTTCTCGGCGAGGGCCTGGGCAATCTCCCGCGTCGCAACCGGCGAGATCGTGCTCATGTCGACGACCACGGCGCCGGCCCGGACGCCCTCGATCACTCCGTCGTTGCCCAAAATGACCTGCCGGACGTCGGGCGTGTCGGCGACCATTGTGATCGTGATGTCGCTCCGCGCAGCCACGTCCTTGGGGGAGGCGCCGGCGCGAGCTCCGGCTTTGACCAGGTCCGCCATCTTGCTCTTCGTTCGGTTCCAGACCGTGACCTCGCAACCCGCGTTGACGAGATGTCCCGCCATCGGCCGTCCCATGATGCCCAGGCCGATGAATCCGATGCGCTCTGCCACGCGTGCTCACCCCGCTTGTAATGGATCAGATGCGTCGTGGTGTTATCCGCCGCTGCCTGCGGGGGTTCCTCTAGTTCGTCTCCGGGGTTCGCTTGACGGCGTTGTCCCGTGGATGGTATAGTACGCGTTACCAACATATTGGTGCTGACGGGGGACGTAGGGCGCCCCGCCTGCGACTGAGAGAGCAGCGCCTCACAGTGAAAGGGCTGCCGCAGGTCCGTCCGAACCCACCCCCCCGAGCTGCTCCCGGGGCGCGGCAGGTACGCCGCCGAAACGGGAGCCGGGGCCGCCCGAGACAGCGTGAGTGCTCCGGCCGACAGGCCGGGGAACAAAGGTGGTACCGCGGAAGCGCCCCTTTCGCCCTTTGGCGAGCGGGGCGCTGAGCTTTTTCTCCGGGACGTTGGCCTTATTATGGAGGATTCGCGATGGCAGTACACCGGTCTGTGGGACTGATCGGCGCCGGCAATATGGGAGAGGCGCTGCTGCGGGGACTGCTCGGCACCGGCACCATCGCGCCCGCCCGGTGCATCGTGACCAACAAGCGTAACGACGAGCGGCTCACGCGGCTGGCCCAGGAGTGGGGCGTCCGGACGACCCGGGACAAGGCGCGCCTGATGGCGGACAGCGAGGTGATCATCGTCGCGGTCAAGCCGGCGGACATGCACGTCGTGCTCCGCGAGGTCGCTCCCCACGCGTCGCCGCGGCACCTGGTCGTCTCCGTCGCCGCGGGTGTGTCTCTCGAGACGATCGAAGATCATCTACCCCGGGTCCCGGCCGTGCGGGCGATGCCGAACACGTCGACCGCGGTGGGGGCGTCGGCGACCGCGATCTGCGCGGGCCGATGGGCGGATGCCGCCCACCTCGCGACGGTGCGTGAGGTCTTCGAGGCCGTCGGGCGCGTCGTCCTGGTCCCGGAGCCGTTGTTTGACGCCGTGACGGGGCTGTCGGGCAGCGGGCCGGCATACGTGTACCTGCTGGCGGAGGCGATGCTCGAGGCCGGCCTCCGCGCCGGGCTGTCCCACGATGTCGCCCTCGTCCTGGTGTCCCAGACCGTCCTCGGCGCCGGCAAGATGCTGGCCGAGACGGGAGAAGATCCGGCCGTGTTGCGCGGGCGCGTCACGTCCCCCGGCGGGACGACGATGGCCGGCCTCAAGGCCCTCGAGGCGGCCGGCTTCGAGGCCGCGGTCCGGGCGGCCGTCGACCACGCCGCCCGCCGATCTCGGGAGCTCCGCACCGCGCCGGCCCGCACTCCGCCGACCCGCACCCCGCGGTAAGCCCGGCCCCGCGCAGGCAGGGCCCCATCGCCCGTACCGAGTATTGTAGACAGGTACGGCTGGGGGGCAGCCCCGGCCGATCTGCACAGGGGGGTGCGTTGGATGAGGCGTGCATCGATGCGGCGATTCCTGCCGTGGCTCTTGGTAGCGGCGCTCGTGCCTGTCGGGATGTGGAACGTGGCGCAGGCGCAGGCCCCGAAGACCTTGGTGATCGCGCTCGGGGCGGACCAGACCGGACTGGACCCGCAGACGGTCCAGAACAACGAGTCCGGGTTCATCATGTCCACGATCTACGACTCGCTCGTCAACTACAAGCCGGGGTCGAGCGTTCCCGGCCCGGGACTGGCCGAGTCCTGGACGATCTCCCCGGACGGCAAGGTCTACACGTTCAAGCTCCGCCGCGGCGTGTCGTTCCACGACGGCACGCCGATGAACGCGCGCACGGTCGCCCAGGATCTCGATCGGGCGATCAACCCGCAGAACCCCTGCTACGTGCTCGGCCGCAAGGGCGCCGACACCTACGACGATTTCACGTTCGGGACGGCGAAAGACGGGTCCGTCGCCAAGATGGACGTGGTGGACGACTACACGCTGCGGTTCACCCTCCCCACGCCGAACGCACCGTTCCTCTCGAGCCTCGCGATGATCTGGCAGGGCATCGTGTCGCCCGAGGCGACCAAAAAGTACAACTGTGACGCGGGCCAGCATCCCGTCGGGACGGGGCCGTTCAAGTTCGTGGAGGCGGTCCGGAACGACCACGTCACCGTCGAGGCCAACCCGAGTTATTGGGGCGGCCGGCCGAAGATCGACCGGATCATCTTCCAGATCGTCCCCGAGAGCGCGACGCGGATGCTCAAGCTCGAGCGGAACGAGGTCCAGATTCTGGCCGACGTGCCGCCCTCGGATTACGCGCGCGTGACCGGCAACTCGGCGCTCAAGCTGTACAGCCAGGCCGGTTTGACGATCCTGTACGTCGCGATGTCCAACGACCAGGGGCCGTTCAAGGACAAGCGGGTCCGGCAGGCGATGAACTTCGCCGTGGACAAGGCCGCGATCAACAAGGGGCTGTACGGCGGCGCAACGACCGCGAGCCAGGGGATCCCGCCCGTCCTCTGGGGCTACAACAAGAGCGTCACCCCGTACCCCTATGATGTGGCGAAAGCCCAATCACTCCTCAAGGAAGCCGGGTTTGCGAACGGGTTCTCCACCGAGATGATGGTCTACGCCAACCCGCGGGGGTACAACCCGGTGGGCGGGGCGAAGCTCGGCGAGGCCGTCCAGAGCTACCTGGCCAAGGTCGGGATCAACATCAAGATCACCCAGTATGAATGGGGCGCGTACTTGGACAAGATCCGGCACACCCAGTACGAGGGCTTCGCGATCTGCGGATGGTCGGGGGACAACGGGGATCCCGACAACTTCCTCGGCGACCTGTTCGAGTGGGACACCGCCAACAACAAGCAGCGGACGAACAACTGCACCCGGCACCACAATCCGGAGTACGACAGGTTGATGGTCCAGGGGCGGCAGGTGACCGACCAGGCGAAGCGGGCCCAGATCTACATGGACGCGAACCGGATCATTCACGACGACGCGCCGGGCATCTTCATCAACCACACGAACCAGGTTCGGGCGGCGCGGACCAGCGTCAAGGGGTTCATCCTCAACCCACTGCAAATGTTCTTCCATATGGAGCTGGTGTCCCTCCAGTAACCCCTCTGGGCACGGGATGGCCTACACCGTAGGCTCGGAGGACCGGGGGGCCCGCCGCCCACACTGGGCGGGCCCCCCCGATGTCTCGGTCCGCCGAGGCGCCGGCAGGCGCGCATGCTGACGTACATCGTGAACCGGCTCGCGCAGCTGGTCCCCGTCCTGCTGGGCGTGAGCGTGCTGGTGTTCTTCGGGATGCACCTGATCCCGGGGGACGTCGCGCAGCTGCTTCTCGGGGATAAGGGCACGGAGGCGGACCTCCAGCGGATGCGGCACCAGCTGGGCCTCGACCAGCCGGTCTACGTGCAGTACGGGCGGTTCCTGCTCGGCGCGGTGCACGGCGATTTTGGCGTCTCGCTCAGGACGAAACAGTCGGCGATCTGGGAGATCGGCCAGGCCCTGCCCGTCACCGTCGAGTTGAGCCTCGTCGCGCTCCTCTTTGCCATCGGTGTCGGTCTCGCGGTCGGCGTGCTCGCCGCCCGCCATCCGCATTCGGCGATCGACACCGGCGCGATGATCGGCGTGCTCATCGGCGTGTCGATGCCGGTGTTCTGGACGGGCATCCTGCTGCTCTTGATGTTCGGCGGCCTGCTGGGCTGGCTGCCCCTCGGCAGCTTGCTCGATGAGGGGATGACGTACCACCGGTTCACGGGCATGCCGCTCTTTGACGGCCTGCTCACGGGGAACTGGGCGCTCGCCCGCAGCGGTCTTCGCCATCTCGTCCTCCCGGCGGTGACGCTCGGGCTCACCTCGATGGCCACGATCGCCCGCATGTCCCGGTCGACGATGCTCGAGGTGCTCAACCTCGATTACGTTCGGACCGCGCGCGCCAAGGGCGTGACCGAGCCGTGGGTCGTGCGGCACCACGCGCTCCGGAATGCGCTCCTGCCCGTCGTGACCCTGATCGGCCTCCAGCTCGGGCTGCTGTTGAGCGGCGCCGTGCTCACCGAGACGATCTTCGCGCTCCCCGGCCTCGGCCGCCTCGCGATCACGAGCGTGCTCGCCCGGGACTACCCCGTCGTGCAGGGGGTCGTGCTGGTCGCGGCGGTGATCTTCGTCCTCGCCAACCTCATGGTCGATATTCTGTACGCCTACCTCGATCCACGCATTCGCTATGGGTGACAGCCGATCGGCCCCGGTCCCTGGCGCGAGCCGGGACGGTGATCCCGCGAGCAACGTTGATCCTGCGGGCAAGATTGATCCCGCCCGGGGGCAGCATCGACCAACGGACGGCATTCCGCGCCGACGGGTCGCGGCGCTGTCGTGGCGCCGCCTTGTCCGCAGCCCCAACCTGCTCGTCGGCTTCGCGGTCCTGGCCCTCGTGGTCGGGGGGGCGGCGTTTGCGCGGCAGATCGCGCCGTACAGCCCGATCGACCAGGCGTTCGCCGATCAGCTCCGGCCGCCGTCTCCGGCGCACCTCTTGGGCACCGACGAGTTCGGGCGCGATATCTTCTCTCGCGTCATCTATGGGGCCCGGATCGCGCTCACGATCGGCGTGCTGGCCGACGGTATCGCCGCGGTCCTCGGCATCATCCTGGGGATTGTGTCCGGCTACTTCGGCGGGTGGGTTGATTCGGCCGTGATGCGGACGGTGGATGTGATGCTGGCGTTTCCATACCTGCTGCTCGCGATGATCGTCGTCGCGATCCTCGGCCCGAGCCTGACGAACGCGATGATCGCGATCGGCATCGTCTACACGCCGCAGTTCGCCCGCCTCGTCCGCGGGGCCGTGCTCGCGGTCCGGGAGCTGGAGTTCGTCGAGGCGGCCGGCGCGCTCGGCGCCGGGCCCGTCCGCGTGCTCGGCCGCCACGTACTTCCCAATGTCCTCTCGCCGATCATCGTGATGGCGACGCTCACGGTCGGCTTCACGATCGTGGAGACGGCGGGCCTGTCGTTCCTGGGCCTCGGCGCCAGCCCACCGGCGCCCGAGTGGGGCTCGATGCTGGCGACCGGGCGGTCCTACATGCTCACCGCGCCCTGGATCGCGACGTTTCCCGGTCTGGCCATTCTGGTCACCGTCGTGGGGTTCAACCTCGTCGGCGATGGCCTTCGCGACCTGCTCGACCCTCGGCTGCGCGGCCGGGGGTTCTAGGAACTCTTCCCCGGGCGATGCGTAGAGACCAGGAGGTCCGGATGCACGTGTCCGAACTGGAGATCCGGGTGCGGTATGCCGAGACCGACCAGATGGGCGTGGCGCACCACTCGAGCTACCTTGTCTGGTTCGAGGCCGGGCGCACGGAGCTCATCCGGGATCGAGGCCGTTCGTACGCCGAGCTCGAGCACGACGGCTGGCTCCTGGTCGTCGTGGAAGCGCGCTGCCGGTACCGCCGGCCCGCCCGGTATGACGATGTGTTGACCGTCCGCACGCACCTGCGCGCGCTCAGTCCGGCGACGCTCACGTTCGGTTACGAGATCGTGCGGAGAACCGATGGCGAGGCGCTGGCCGACGGGTACACGGTGCACGCGGCGGTCGATCGGACGGGCCGGCCGCGCCGGATCCCCGCCGACATCCGCCGGCTGCTGGGCCCGCCTGGGGGAACCGAGGGACGGCCGCGCGGTGGCGGAGCGCGCTAGCTCCTGTCGCGCGCGCGTCGGGCAGGAGGGGCGGCGGGGTCGGCGAACTAACGAACTCCACCGGGAAAACTGAGAGAGGTGGTCGTCGTCTGATGTCCGAGGAAAAGACCGCAGCGCCGCAGGGAGACGAGTTCGATCTCGCCCGGATGCCCGCTCTGGCCGAGCGGCAGATCGTGCAGGGCACGGTCGTGCGGGTCGACACCGAAGGCGTCCTCGTCGACGTCGGGGCCAAGTCGGAAGGGTTCATCCCGCCGAAGGAGCTGTCGGCGCAGGGCGAAGGCGCCCAGGAGCTGGCCGTCGGCGACCGGATCGATGTGTACGTGATGAAGGTGGAGGGGGAGGAAGGCAGCATCCTCCTGAGCAAGAAGCGCGCCGACCTGGCGCAGGCGTGGGAGCGGATCCAGCGCGCCCTGGAGAGCGGCGCCGTGCTCCACGCGATGGTCGTGGACAAGGTCAAGGGCGGCCTGGTCGTCGACCTCGGTCTGCGCGGGTTCGTGCCGGGGAGCCACGTGGACCTCTCGGCGGCGAAGGGCCGGCAGTTCGAAGCTCTCGTCGGCCAGAGCATCCCGATCAAGGTCATCGAGGTGGACCGGCAGAAGGGCCGGGTCATCCTGTCCCACAAGAACGCGGTGGCCGAGTCGCGCGCCAAGGCCCGGGGCGAGGCGCTCGCATCGCTTGAGGAAGGGCAGGTCCGCGAAGGGGTGGTCCGGCGCCTCACCGACTTCGGCGCGTTCGTGGATCTCGGGGGGGTGGACGGCCTCCTGCCGATCAGCGAGATGTCGTGGACCTACATCAAGCATCCCTCTGAAGTGGTCCGGCGGGGCCAGCGGATTTCCGTGGCGGTCCTTCGGGTGGATCGCGAGGCGGGCCGGATCTCGCTCGGGATCAAACACATCCTTCCCGATCCGTGGCAGCACCTGGGCGATGCCTATCGGCCCGGCCAGGCCGTGACCGGTACGGTCGTCCGGCTCGTCGCGTCCGGCGCATTCGTGCGCCTCCCCGAGGTCGATGCGTTCATTCCGATCTCTGAAATGTCGGAGAAGCGGACTCAGAAAGTGGAGGATGTCGTTCAAGTAGGCCAGACCGTCGAGGCGCTGATTACCGAGGTCCGTACGGAGGAGCGGCGCATGATCTTGAGCCTGAAGCGCCTGGCGCGTGACCGCGAGCGGGCGCAGGTGAAAGAGTACATCAGCACGCAGGAAGATGAAGGCCGGGTGACGATCGGTGACATCGCCGGCGAGCTCCTCCGCTCGGTGGTCACGACCCCGCGGCCGCCGGCCGAAGCGCCTGCGGACCGGCCGGACCCGGCCGGGGTGCCCGCGTCCTCGGGGCCTGCGCCCCGGGACGACGGCGGGCCCGGACCCACGTTCCCCGCCGGTTGACCCTGTCCGGCATCGCGTCACGCTCTCCATCCTCAGGAGGTGACCCGGCCGTGGAGCCGTCCCCCATGCTGTTCGAGGTCAGCCAGGGCGTCGGCTACCTCACCGTGAACCGCCCGGCGCAGCGCAACGCGATGACCTGGGGGATGTACCAGCGGCTGGTCGAGGTCTGCGAGGAAGTCGATGGCGACGAGCGGATCAAGGCCCTCGTGATCTCCGGCAGCGGAGACCGGGCGTTCGTCTCGGGGACCGACATCTCGCAGTTTCCGGCGTTCCGCGGCAACCCGCAGGCGGGCATCGAGTACGAGGAGCGTATCGACCACGTGATCGGCCGGCTCGAGGCCGTGAGCAAGCCGACGCTCGCGGCGATCCGCGGGTTCGCGGTCGGCGGGGGCATGACGATCGCGATCGCGTGCGACCTCCGGATCGCGGCCGATACCGCCCGGTTCGGCATCCCGATCATCCGGTTGGGCAACTGCCTCTCGATCAAGAACTACGCCCGCCTCGTCTCCCTGATCGGCCCGGCCCGGACCAAGGAAATGATCTACACGGCCCGCCACGTCGAGGCCTCCCAGGCCCTCGGCTGGGGACTGGTGAACGAGGTCGTGCCGGCCGACGCCCTCGAGGCGCGGGTCCGGGAGCTGGCCGAAGGGATCGCCGCGGCCCCGCCGCTCACGCTGCGGGTCAGCAAGGAGGCGGTGCGGCGGGCCGTCAGCCGTCTCGTGCCGGAGGATCCGGGGCACGACCTGGTGAGCGCCTGTTACAACAGCGCCGACTTTCAGGAAGGCGTCGCGGCGTTCTTGGACAAGCGTTCGCCGAAGTGGACCGGGCGGTGAGCGAGCGGCCGGAGCGGCAAATCCTCCCAGGAACTGCTATATACTCTCGCCAATCCACAACGTGGACCCCTATACCTCCCCGACAGGTTCGACCGCTACAGGGGCAGGAGTCGTCACGCGCACCCCGAACGCCATGAATCAGGGAGTGCGGCGCGCCGCCGCGGCGGCGCAAGGGCTGCCGCTTCCCGGGATCGATACCCCATACCAGAACACGAGAGCGCGAGAAGGGCGGTTCCGGCGGTGCGCATAGGAGGTCCCAAGAAGCCGTCTGCGCCGTCCGGGAGCCGGGTGCGCCGGAGCGAGCCCGACAAAGTGCTCGCGTTCCTCGCGCGCCTCGCGACCGAGTTCACCACCGTCCTCAGTCTTCCGGATCTGCTCGAGCACGTCCTCCGCGTGTGCCAGGAGGAAACCGAGTTCGATTCGTGCTCGCTCGCGCTGATCGACGAGGGCGACCCTGAGTCGCTGACTATTCGAGCGGCCTCGGGGATCCGGGCAAACTACCTGGGCCTCAACGTGCCGGCGGGAAAAGGCCTCCACGGCGACGTGATGAAGACCGGCAAGTCGCTGCTGATCCCGGACATGAACGCCGACCCGCGCGTCTTCCGGCGTGAGCCCAATATCCGGTCCGGGATCTATGCGCCGCTCACGCTTCGTGATCGCGTCACCGGCGTCCTCAGCGCCCACCGCTCGCAGCCAAACGCGTTTACCGAGGCCGATTTGAACCTGTTGACCGTCGTGGCCCGCTACCTGGCGGGTGCCGTCGAGGTGGCTCGCCTGCACGACAAGCTGAAGGAGCTGGCGGCGACGGACGCCTTGACCGGTCTGGCCAACCGGCGGGCGTTCCTCGACCGCCTGGGGGTCGAGCTGATCCGCGTCCACCGGATGGGCGGAACGCTCGTCCTGGCGATCCTGGATTTGAACCAGTTCAAGTCCGTGAACGACCATCACGGCCACAGCGTCGGTGACGGCGTCCTCCTCATGGTCGCTCAGACGCTCGCCCGCAGCATCCGGGCGTCCGACCTCGCGGCGCGTTTCGGAGGCGACGAGTTCACCCTGCTCTTCCCGGATACGGCGACGGCGCAGGCGGAGGAGATCCTCGATCGCATCGGGATCACGGATTTCTCGTTTCCCCTCGAAGGCGGCCTCCGCGCCGGTCTGCACTTCTCGTGGGGGCTCGCCACCTGGCCCGACGACGGCGGTGATGCCGACAGCCTGCTGCAGGTGGCCGACAACCGGCTCTATGCAATGAAGCAGCGTCTGCGCGGAGGCCGAGCCCCAGACGGCGACCCTGCCGCCTGACGGCGCGGGTCGCCCCATCCCATCCCATGCCCTGGTGGTGACACGATGACGTATGTGTTCCGGTGCGCGTCCTGCCGGCACGAGTTCGAGATCATGGCGAGCGTCGCCGAATACGAGTCGAGCGGCGCGCCCGCGTGCCCGCGATGCCACCGGGCCGGCTCGCGCCGGGTGTTCACGCCGATTGTCGTCATGAGCGGCGCGGGAAAGGCCGCGCCGGCGCCCGCATCCGGACGCACTGGCTCACGCCGTGGGCCCGGGTGCTGTGGAGGGGCCTGCGGCTGCGGGCACTAACCGGGAGGATGTCATGAGGGCGGGGCGCGGGGCCGGCTGGGAGACCAGCCGGCCGCTCCCGTTGTACGCCCAGCATGGGCGCTGACTTGGAGGTGAGAGTCCTCTCTGGGGGCGGTCGCCCCTTCAGTAGCCTACGGCAAGGGCATCACCGCGAGGTGATGTCCGGAGGAAGCCCGGCGGGCAAACTC
>Ga0207416_1000471_pt1 | contig 69736 bp, 68 predicted proteins | sample PaiPotPPM11metaG_FD_184107 | JGI IMG/M metagenome (GOLD analysis project Ga0207416, IMG submission 184107) | Iron sulfur acid spring bacterial and archeal communities from Banff, Canada, to study Microbial Dark Matter (Phase II) - Paint Pots PPM... ... | reverse complement strand
CTGCTGCAGTTCCTCTCGGGTGAGCGCCAGCTCCGGCGCCTCGTACTCACTGACTAGCTCGGCGGTCGCGCCAGTGGGGACGGGCAAGGGGTCGCCTTCTTGTAGCGTCTGACCCTGCGCCTTCTTGGCGCGCCAGAGCTCGGCAATGGCCTGCTTGTTGGCGGCCAGCTGCTGACCGACGGAACGGGCGTAGTCGCGCATGGCTTCCGGCTCCGCGCTGACTAGCCGCGCCACCCAGCGGCGGGCGATCTGCGTGTGGTAGACCTCGTCGGCCCAGTCGTAATCCTGATACATCGCCGCGAGCGGCTCTTTGGCCACGTCGCGGCACCACTCATATTCCTCGCGTTTGCCGGGCGGATACTTCATCATGCCCTGCTCGACGATCAGGCCCAGGTAAGCGAACCGCTCGATGGGACCAACCGTCAGGTAGCCGTATCCTGGGCCGATGCGGAGCGGCCAGCGCTTGATGTCGTGGCCGAGGTGCTCCAGCACCGCCTGCCCCAGCATGCTGTGCCGCGCCTCGTCCCACATATGCCTGGCCAGATCGTGGACGAAATCGAATGGCTGGTCACCGGCTTCGTAGATGGTCGCGGCCACGCACTCGGTCGCCGCCAGCTCGTTGAGCCGGCCACGCATCATGAAGATCAGCCGGCCCGGCACGGACGGATCGCGCTCGTCGCCGGGCTCGTTGAACTCGAAATTGATCGGGAAGCGCGGATCGCGTTGGGGATGGCGCGAGATACGGAAGGGTTGCCCCGACCTGGCCGGCTCGGCGGCGCCGCGCTGCGCGCGGCCGGCGATTCCACCGGCGCCGCCGAGAAAGCTGTGCAGGTGCTCCTGCCAGGCCGCGGCACGCCGGGCGGCCTCGGCTTCCCGGCACAACTCCGCCAGGGCGTCACGGGCCCAGTCCAATTGTGCCGCCTCTTCACGGACGATGATCTCCAGCTCGCGGACGGTCGGGAAATCGGCGACGTGGTTGGTGGTGGCCAGATGCCAGCGGTAGGCCTCGAGCAATGCCGCTTTGACGACGCCGTGTACGCCGGCCAGCAGCTCCACGGTGTCGGCGGCCCGGGCTGCCTCGTCCATGAGGGCACTCAGCGCTTCATCCGGTGACTCGTCGAGCAAGCGAGCGGGCGTGCGCATCGTGACGACTCGGCGGCGGAGGGCAGCGGCGTGCTCGCTATCCTCCCAGGCGTGCCGTGGCAGCGCGTGCTTGACCTCCCACTCCGCGGCGCCGGCCACGCGACCGGCCAGGAGTCGCAGCAGCCGCTCCTCGACGTAGGCATAGCGGCGCAACAGCGCGACGTTCTCCTGGATAAACAGACCGGGACGGTCGGAACCTTCGATACCGGCAAACGGACGCATCAATCGACACCTTCTCGGCGCTACTGCCGATCATCTCACCATGGCCACCGCCGTCAAACAAGCCGGGCAGCCGCTACCGGGCGCGCGAGACGTCACGGATGGAGATCCGTCTACGACCGCACCGCCTTCTTCAGCAGCTCGCTGGTGAAGGGAGCAATCGCCGCGGCCAGCTCCTGGGGCGTGCGCTTGTTCTGCCAGTAGGGGTCGAACTCCTTCCCCCACTGCGCATCCATCTGCTGGAACTCCGTGGTCACCGGCTCGTCCTTCGCGTTGGCCAAACCGTCGGAATAGACCTTCCACTTGATGCCGGGCTGCTTGGCCAGCGCGTAATCCCCGGCGTCACTCACCGCTTTCCGTGAGGGAACACCGCTCGTTAGCTTGGCGCTGGAGGGCGAGCCGAAGTAGTCGACCGCCTTCCAGACCGCGTCGATCTGCTTGGTCAGGGCCGCGATGGCATAGCCGTCGGCGGGAGCGCGCGTCTGCGCCAGGGTCTTGCCGGCCGGAAGCGGCGCCGGCGCCACGTCCCATTGCAGGCCGTTGACCTGGGCAAGGGTCGGCCCCCAGCCATTATTGGTGAAGTACATGCCGATCCGACCGGCGTAGAACATCTTGTCCGACCCCGCCTTGGTGTCCGCGGGAGCGGTCGCCACCTTGTATTTGTAGATCAGGTCTTGCAGGAATTGGAGCGCGGTTTGGTCCTCCGGTGCGTCGAGCACCGACTTGGTGCGCTGGCTGTCCAGCATGTGGCCACCGTTGGACCAGATGAAGGCTTCGGCATAGACCCACCAGGTGGGGTGGTAATAGCCGAACGTCCGCTGGGCGCCGGAGCCGGCGCTCAACTGCTGCGCGACCGTCAAGAAAGCATCCCACGTCCATTTGGGGTCGTTCCAGTTGTAACTCGGATAAGGTACCTGCTTGTTGTCGAAGACCGCCTTGTTGTAGAAGATCACGGCCGGCTTGCTCTCGTACGGGTAGATGAAAAGCTTGCCGTTCCACTGGGATCGGTCCCAATCCACCGGGTAGAACTCGTCCGCTTTGACGGTGCTGCTCCTCGCCGCCAGCGGCGTCTGGTCGTACAGGGTCTGGCGGGAGGCAAAGGTTGGCATCCGCTTGGATTCGAATTCCATGATGTCCGGCGGCGTGCCGCCAGCCATCTCCGTCTCATACTTGGTATAGGCGTCTGTCCCAGTGATGAAGGTGACGCTGACGTCGAGCGACGGGTCCTGCTGTCGCAATGTTCCGGCCAACTGGGTCCACTTGTCGTACGTTGTCTTGTCCGAGTACATCTCAAAGCGGATCTGGCCTGCCTTGGCGGCGGCGGACTGGGCCGCGGACGGCTGGGCCGAGGTGGTCGCTGCCGCGTTCACCGCCACGGAGGCCACCGGTGCGATCGTGGGTGCGACCGCCGGTGGCGCGGCGCCACCGCAAGCAGCAAGCGAGCATGCTCCTAACCCGATGGCTCCGCTCACCAGCCGCTGCACAAAGTGCCGGCGGCTGAGCGTACCAAGATGCACCGGGTCTGGACGATGAGCCAACGCAGCCATGCGATGAATCCTTCCTTGAACGTCCTCGCGCCATAAGAACGGGCCCTTCGACAAGCACTGTCCGCCGTAGCCGGGTCGGCACTGGAGAGACTCTTGCGTGGGCGCCACGACGGAGCATAGACGGTTGCGCATTGCACGTCAAGTGCGATTAGGAACGCATCGCCGCCTTCAGTAGACGGCGACCCAGGTCTGCCGTATGCTCGTCAAGGCATCCGGTGAGCGTGGGTCCCCTTTTCGCCGGTAGGAGATAGGAACAATGCTTCGACGTATGCTTCGAATGCTCCTGCTCGTGCTCTGCCCGGTGGGAACGTTGTGGGGACCGCTGCCCGCGTTCGCTCAGCAAGCAACCTCCTTTGACCTCAGCTCCAATTGGGCCGGCTACGTGGCGAACAACGCCTACTACACGGGGGTGAGCGCGCTCTTTCAAGCGCCCACGCCGCGTACCCTGCAACGTCTCGGCGTGACCGCATCGTGGGTAGGCATCGGCGGAGCCGAGTCCAACGACTTGCTGCAGGCGGGATTGGCTGTGGTGCAGGAGGGGCCATTATTCGGCTATGAAGCCTGGTATGAGACACTGCCCAGTGCGTCACGACACGTTGCCATGACCATTGGTCCCGGCGACTGGGTCCTCGTCGACCTCCACGAGCTGGCCTTCGATCTCTGGCAAATCACCATCGTCGACGGTACACAGGTGTTCCAGCGCCAACTCCTCTACGCCTCTTCCCATTCCTCGGCAGAGTGGATCCTGGAGGAGCCGGCGCTGGCGGACGGGCGGCTCTTACCGCTGGGCATAGTCAATGGGGCCAACTTCGCCAACATGACGGCCGTCGTCAACGGGCAGCACGCCATCCCTACACAGCTCTTCCCGCAACCCAGCGTCCTTGCCGGACCGTTCGGGAGAATCAAGGCGGCGCCGACACCGCTCGGATCGGACGGCGCGAGCTTCAGTGTCCTGACATCGTAGCGCGCTATCGTTCCACCGTGCGGTTGCCACCCCCGGGGCGGACATTGCGCCGTCTCCCTAAGCTGGCGGGACAACGCAGCGGTGCGGGGTATACTCTCCGCTATTCGGGAAGGCGGTCACGGTGGGAGTCGACTCCAGGGCCGCGGTAACCACACACGCCGCACCGGCTGCCGGAGGAGTCCCTCGCGCCGCTAGGACGGGGCCGCGAGCATTCATACTTGACGAGGAGCATTTGGCCAGCAGCGTCAACCGTCTGGCCGTCCCAATAATCGCGGAAAACCTGTTCCAGACTACCCTCGGCATCGTGGACATGCTCATGGTGAGCAAGCTAGGGGCGGCGGCCATCGCCGGCGTCGGCACCTCGCTGCAGATCATGTTCCTGGTGATCTCGGCCCTCTCCGCGGTGACCGTGGGCACGACCGTGCTGGTGGCACGCTTCACCGGCGCCGGCCAGGGCGACCAGGCTGGGAAGGCGGCCAAGCAGTCGCTGCTCCTCGGCGTGGCGCTCGCGGCGATCATCACGGTGCTGGGCCACAATTACGCCTACCCAGTGGTCAGGTTGCTCGGGGCAACGCCCGACGTCGTCCAGTCTGGCGGCGGCTATCTCGACATCGTGGCGCAGATGGCCATCTTCCTGGTGATCCAACTGGTTTGCGGGGGAGCGCTGCGCGGCGCCGGCGACACGCGGACGCCGATGATCGTCACCGGCCTGGTGAACGCCGTGAACGTCGTCGTTGCCTACGCCCTGATCTTCGGGCACTTCGGCTTTCCCGCGCTCGGCGTGCTGGGATCGGCTTGGGGCGCCAGCGTCGCCCGCGCCATCGGCGCGATCATCATGCTCGTCATCCTGTTCAGCGGTCGCCGCAAAGTGCAGATCCGTGGCCGGAGCGGCTGGCGTCCGGACGTCGGCCTGATGAAGCGCGTGGTCAAGATCGGCCTGCCTTCGATGATCGAGCAGTCCATGATGAGCGGCGGCTCGCTGCTGTACTCCGTCATCGTGATCGGCATGGGCACAGACGTCTACGCCGCGCAGCGCATCACCTTCAATGCGTTGTCCATCTCTTTCATGCCGGGGATGGGATTCGGCATGGCCGCGACCACCATGACCGGACAGAGTCTGGGCGCGCGGCGGCCCGACCTGGCCAAGAAGGCGACCTGGGTCGCGGTACGCATGGCGGCACTCTGGATGTGTACGATGGGCGCCGCGCTCATCATCTTTGGTCCCCAGATTATGCGCCTGTTCAGCACCGACCCTACCATCGACACGGTTGGCACGGCGGCGCTGCGCGTGATTGCCCTATCGCAGCCCTTGCAAGCGCTGGGTCAGGTGATGGCCGGTAGCCTGCGCGGCGCCGGCGACACCCGCTTCCCGATGTATGCGACGGGTCTGGCGGTCTGGCTGATCCGCGTCCCGTTCGGCTGGCTATTTGGTGTCGTCTTGAACATGGGACTGCCCGGAGTGTATATATCTAATGTGATGGACTCGGGGGCGCGGGCGCTGGCGAACTATCTGCGCTTCCGCGCCGGTCGCTGGCAGAAAATTCGCGTCTAGATGAGAGTCTCGATGCGTGCCGACTACGGCCTGCGCGCCATGATCGATCTGGCGGAGCACTACGGGCAGGGCGCCGTGCAGAGCGCCCAGATTGCCGCTCGACAACGCATCTCCGATCCCTACCTCGACCAGTTGCTCACCGCGCTGCGCAAAGCCGGGCTCGTCCACAGCGTGCGCGGTCCTTCCGGCGGACACGCGCTCGCCCGTCCGCCAACCGACGTCACGCTGGCCGAGATCGTGGTGGCGCTGGAGGGACCGAGCACCTTCGTGAGCTGCATGCAAGATGAGCACACCTGCCAGCTCGGGCGCAACTGCGCCATCCTCGACATCTGGCGCGACATGGAGGCCGCCAGCATGCGCGTGCTCCAAGACACCACGTTAGCGGAGCTGGCCAGCCGCCAGGCCGCGCGCATGAACCGCGAGATGTACTACATTTAGTGACCGGCGTTCAGCCGGTCCATTTACAGCCGCGGACGCACCAGCTCGGCAAACCGCCGGAGCGAGTCGCACGCCGCCGCGGGCGGAAGGTCCTCCCAGGTCGGCTGGATGGAGAGGTGCGTTAGGTTGGTGTGCTCGCGTAGCTCCATCAAGCCACGCACTACCGTTTCGGGGCCGCCCACGCAGAAGTGCATGCGGTCGATCAGCCCGGCGGTACTCGTGTCCGCCGCGATCGACGGAGACCAGCGCTGCGCGAACTTGTGGGTTGCTCCGGCTACGGTCTCCAAGGCTTCGGCGTCGTCTTGGCCGACGTAGAGGCAGCGGGCGATGGATACCCGCTCTCCTCCGTTGGGATGACCGGCCGCCCGCCACTCCTCGCGATACGCGGCGACCACGGGCGTGTAAGCGGCGGGCGGCCGTCCCCGCGGGAGCTGCAGACCGAAGCCTAATTGGCCCGCCAGGCGAGCCGTCGGCTCGCTCGACGCCGCCAGCCAGGTCAGCTCCGCAGCCGTCTGTACCGGAGTCGGGACACAGGTGACTCTGTCGAGTTGGTAGAACTCGCCTCGGTAGTCGAACGCCCGGCCGCTCCAACACTTCGTCACAATGGCAAGCTGCTCTTCGAAGCGGCGGTGGCGGGTTTCCTGGTCGCTGGCAAAGACCTTGAAGTCGGCGGCGGCGCTGCCGCTGCCAAAGCCGATGGAGAGGCGCCCACCCGTGAGCACGTCCGCCACGGCGACTTGCTCGGCAATGTCGACCGGATGATGCAGCGGTAGGCAGATGACCGACGTGCCGACTTTGAGGCGCTCCGTTCGCGCGGCGACATAGGTAGCCAGCAGCAGCGGAGCAGGCATGACGCTGCGATGCCCGCCGAAATGATGCTCGGCAAACCAGGCGGCGTTGTAGCCCAGCGCATCCGCCAGCCGCACCTGCTCCAGCACCGGCGCCAGGGTCGCGCTCGGGGGCTGCTCGCCCGGCGCTTCCAGGTGATAGGTAACAATGGTCTGCACTGCCGCTTCGCCTTTCTTCCGGTGAGGCTGTCCAACGGTACCACAAGTAAGGGACCTGCGCGCCGCACAACTGCCTAGGCGGACCCCTAGGCTACCCGGCAGCAAAGCAGCAGAAGATTTGTTACAGTTATACGCGCCTGCTTGCGGACCGCGTGACGGGCAACGGTAAAGGCCGCAGCGCCTGTTACGCTGGCACGCTGGTTGCTACGCGGCGGGTAGGGAGGCAGCGCTGGTAAGCCGCGCTCCCGCTAGGAGAGGACGACGGATGAAGGGGCTCTTTTGGATTCTGCTCGGCGTGGTGATCGGGCTCATGGCAGCGCCCCGCGCCGGTGAGGCTACCCGGCGCGAGGTAGTCGCTCGCGTGAACGAGCTGTTCGGTAGCCAGGGGTAACACGACCCGCCGCGGTTGCTGGCTGATCGGCGTGGGTGTTTCCATCCGCGGCCCCAGGTTGTCCAGGGACTGCTCAAGAGAGGGATAAGGGAGGTCGCATGGAAGAACGCAGCAGCCCCGCGCCTGAGGCGCCACCGGCGGACGGGTCGGCGCAGCGGCCGATCGTCGAGGCGGCCAGGGCCGGTGGCCAGGCGGTCACCGGAGCCGTCGCCGCGGCGGGCGACGCGCTGGCCGGCGCAGCCTCGGGCGCCCGGGAAGCGGCGCTTGCCGCCAGAGACAAGGCGGCCGAAACCGGAGCTATGGCGTCGTCGGCCGCGGGAGACGCCGCGGGCCAGGTCGCGGGCGCCGCCTCCGCGATGACGACCCGGCTGGCCGACACGACCTCCCAAGCCACGGCTTCCCTTGCGACCGGCGCTCGCGACACGGGTCAGCAGCTCGCCGATCGAGCGATGGACAACGCGCAGCGGCTCCGACGGCTGTTGGAGGAACGCCCGGCGGTGCTTCTTGGCGCGGCGTTTGTGGTCGGCATCGTGCTCGGACGGTTGGTGTGAGGATGGCGGAAGTGCGTACGGAACGTCGCGGCATCTTCGCCCTCGGCCGGGCCCTGGTTGACGAGGCCAGGACGCTGGTCCGCCAGGAGATCGCGCTCGCCAAGCAGGAGACGATGGCCAAGATCCTGCGCGATGTCAAGGCGGCCGGACTCCTCATCGTCGCCGGCGTCGTGCTGGCGCTCTCGCTGTTCGTCTTCATCTTTTTCGAGATCGGGGACCTCTTTAGCTACCTCACGGGCCACGTCTGGCTGGGCATCCTGATCACCTGGCTCATCTTCACGGTCATCTTTGGCATACTGGCATTCATCGGCGTGCGCATGATCCAGGTGCCCAAGCCGGAGCGCACCATACAGACGTTGAAAGAAGATGTGGAGTGGGCGAAACAGCAGCTCAAACGCAGCGGGAGATAGAGCAGACTCGCGACCGAATGACGGAGATCCTGGACCAGTTGGAAGCCACGGTTCGGGACCTCCTGGACTGGCAGACGCGGGTGCGCCGCCAGCCGTGGTTGTATGCCGGCATCGCGCTCGCGGCCGGCTTCGTGCTCGCCGGCGGTCCCGGACGGGCCATCAAGCACAGCTATTACGGTGTCCGCCCCAGCGCGCTGCGAAAAAAGCTGGCAAACCGCTACATGGGGCAGTTGCGGCAAACGCTGGACGGCACGATCGCCGGCCTGCCGCCCGGTGTCGCCGATCTGGCCAAGGATCTTCGCTTCGAAATCAACGCGACCGACCCCAATGCCCGCAGCGACGGTACTATCGTCATCGAACACAAAGCGTCGGGGCTTGACCTGGCGATCACGCGAGCTGCCGAGACGGCAGCTTCGGTGGCGGCGGCCATGCTCACGAAGCGCCTGATCGACGAATTGGATCCCAGCACCGCGGCGAAGAAGTAGGTGCGGGACCGAGAGCCAGTGCGGCTTAGGCAAGGTCCCCTGTAAGGGAGCGCCGGGGCGGGGACTGCGGTCCGCCGCCAGAGTCCGGCACTGTGGTGCGGCGATCGGCTCCAAGAGCACTCGCGGCTGCCGTACATGGGAGCGCTCTTCCGTATGGACCCGACCGCAGTCGCGTGCTCTGGCGGCGGACCGCAGTCCCCGCCCCGGCGCTCCCCCCAGCCAGCGTCATCTCCTAATTCCGCTCCCTACCGAGATAGCGCTCAGAACCGCTCGTAGCGCTCCACATCCAGGATGAAGACGGTGGCGCCGCCGACCTGGACCTCGATCGGATAGGAGAGGTTCAGATCGCTCGCCTCTACCATGGGCGGTAAGGGGTTGATGTACTGGGAGCGGGTGTGACAGTTCTCCGCAATCAGACGGAGCACTGGCGGCACCAGGGAGGCAGCGACCCCCAGAAAGAGCGTCACGTTCCCCTGTTTCAGGAACCCGCCGGCGCTGTTGATTCGCGTTGGTCCCGGAAACCCGGCCTGGATGAGCGCCTCGTTGAGGCCGAGCACATCCTCATCCTGGACGATGGCCAGGATCAATTTTGCGACGTCGCCATCCATCATCTCTCGCGCAGCCCCCGCCCGCACGGTTGGCGGGCTATCAGGTTGCGCCCCTTCTTGTCTGCAGGACGGCCAGGCCGCGGCTAAAGCAGCGCCGTCAGGTTGTTCGGTCGCACAACAGCCCAAGCGCGCGTCAAGCGAGCGCCGCCAGCACCTCCTGGGCGTGCCCGTCCGGCTTTACGTCGCGAAAGACGCTGGCTATCTTGCCATTGGGATCGATGACGTACGTGGTCCGCAACACGCCGTCGTACGTCCGGCCCATATACGTCTTGGGTCCCCAGGCGCCGTACGCCTCCGTGGTCTGGTGGTCCGGATCGGACGCCAGCAAGAAAGGCAGCCCATACTTGGCGGCGAAGCGATCGTGGGAAGCAACGTCGTCCGGGCTCACGCCGACCACGACGGCATCCGCGGTCGCATACTCCGTCGCCGCGTCGCGGAAGCCGCAGGCTTCCTTCGTGCAACCGGTCGTGTCATCTTTCGGATAGAAGTACAGCACCACGTGCTTGCCGTGCAAGTCGCCAAGGCGGACGCGGCCGCCCCCCGACGTGGCAAGGTCGAAACTCGGCGCTGCGTCACCAGGATGGAGCTCGGTCATCAATTGCGATCCTCACCTATGGATGGTCGTACACGCCCACCAGTATAACGTTCGGCCCGCTGAGACCGTCCTGCCGCCCGAGCCGCCGAGCCGCCAGCTACTAGGCGCCTACTCACCTGGCAGGGTACAGTAAGACTTTGCCCACCCTGGTACGCTGGTGGTGTTCCTCGGAGAGCTATGGCACGCGAATCTGTCCTGAATGGCGCAAGCGAGCGCGAATTGGCCGGCGGCCCCCCCCGCTCGGTCCAGGCGAACGCCGCGATCACGCATTTGCGCCGTGCCGTCCACGAAGGCGCCCATTGGTATCCGGCGCTCCTCGACGCCATCGGCCTGTGGGAAGAGGCAAGCGAGCGCTACCGCGGGGAGGAGCTCCACTATCTCCTCGGTGGCGAAGCGCTCGACTGGCTGCTGCTCGCCGACCGCCTCACTCGAGAAGTCGCGGAGCATGTTCCGCGGGATGAGCTGGAGGCATTGCTCTTCGAGGGCATTGCGCCGGTCGCGCTACCGTCCAGCGAGTTTCGCGAGCGCATCGGGCCGCTGAAGTACCGCTGCTTCCTGAGCTACTTTTATGGGGTCACCGTCGAAGAGGCGCTGTTCTTTGCTATGGAAGAGGAAGCACGCCGGCACGTCGTTGCCCCCAAGGGTCACATCGATCTCGACGTGGTCTACCAAGATATCTACGGGGCCACGGAGGCAGCGCTGCTGGCCGAGTTTGGCGCTGCCGTGGGCAATCAGGCGCCCGCCAGTTTGGATGTCCAGCAGATGAAGGCGTTCACCTACTTCTTGTTCAAGCGACGGATCAGCTACTGTCTGCCGGCCCGTGTCGCGTCGGACACCAAGCGCGGCCTGGCGGAGCTGAAACGCCAGTACGCGGCCGCACGGCGCGAGGATGCCTTTCCGGGCCGGCCGGACGGCGGGCAGGACGACGCCGAATCGGCGTTCGTTTCGGAAGTGGCAACCGCATGAGCGCACCGGCAGCAGTCTCCTCGCTGAGGGATCGACTTTCTACCGTCGAGAAGCTCTGCGCGGCAGTCGGAGTCGACCCCGGCGCGGGGCTGCAGATAGTGGACGCCGCGGCCCTTGGCGATCCTCTGACGCAGCCCGGCTTCCCCAGCCCCTGGGCGCCCCTGGTCATCCTTGATCTCTGCTCCGCCCAAGTCGCCACGGAGGTGCAGCGCGCCTTGCTTCGGCAGTACCCACCCGAGCACGCCGTGCGCGTCGTCGCGGACGGCGGGACGGAAGTGCGCGACTGCTCGATCGCGGCGCTGCATCCGCAGGCGAGTGCGGACCAGCCAGTCGCCCTGTGGGTACCGCCGGCGCCGGCCTTGCAGCCGAGGTCCAGCTTGCGCACGCTCGAAGTGATCGTCGCCCGCTTGCGAGCGCCAGACGGCTGCCCTTGGGACCGCGAGCAGACCCACCACACCATCAAACGCAACCTGCTGGAAGAGACCTATGAGCTGCTAGAAGCGCTGGATGCCGAAGACGCGGCGGCGCAAACCGAAGAGCTCGGCGACCTGTTGATGCAAGTGTTCCTGCACGCCCAAATGGCGCGCGAAGCGGGCGAATACGATCTCGGCGACGTCACCGCGGGTATCACCGACAAGCTCGTGCGCCGTCATCCACACGTCTTCGGCGACGTGACCGTCTCCGGCGCCGAGGAGGTGCTCCGCAACTGGGAGGCAATCAAGAAGTCGGAAGGGAAAGGCAAGGCGTCGGTCCTGGAGGGCCTGCCCCCCGCGCTGCCGGCGCTCACGATGGCCATGGCACTGTGCCGCCGCGCCGCCAGCAGCGGCTTCACCTGGCCGGACGCCACTGGCGCCTGGGCAAAATTTGAAGAAGAGCTGGGAGAGTTCCGGGTCGCCTCCGGTGACGGCGAGCGCAAATGGGAGCTGGGGGACGTGCTGCTCACCCTGGTCAACCTGGCCCGCCTGCAAGGCTACGATGCGGAGGAGTGCCTGCGCGAGGCCAACGCGCGCTTCCGCCGTCGCTTCATGACGATGGAGGGTCTGGCCGCCGAACGCGGTCAGCCGCTGCCGGCCCTGCCCCTGGAGGAGTTGCTGGGGCTGTGGGAGGAGACCTCACCTCCACCCCTCCCCGGACCCCACCCGTCTACTCAACTCGCGGAGAGGGGGAACGGCAACGGGGAGAAGGGTGCGCAGCACGGCAGCGCTTAGCTGGACCGCGGAGCCGGCAACCAATTCCCTGCTCTGGACCTCCGATCCCTGGGGTGTGTACGTCCACGTGCCGTTCTGCCGGATGCTCTGCACGTACTGCGACTTCGTAAAGTATCGCGGGCTGGACGAGTGGTACGACCAGTACGTAGCGGCGGTGCTAGGCGAGGCGGAACACTGGCGCAGCCAATGTCCGCCGGGACAGCCCGTGTCGCTCTACCTTGGTGGTGGCACGCCGTCGGCACTGGGCGGCGAGCGGCTGGCCCAGTTGGCCGGCGGGCTAGACGAGCGGCTGGGATTGGGCGAAGCGGCAGAGCGGTGCCTGGAAGTCAACCCGGAGGATGTCGATGCGGCGCTTGCCGCGGCCCTGCTTCAAGCCGGCTTCACCCGCGTCAGTGTCGGTATCCAGACCTTCGACAATGCCTTGCTGCGCAAGCTTGGCCGGCTGCACACCGGCGATGATGCCGCGCGAGCTGTTCGGCTACTGCTTGATGCTGGGCTGCCCTCGGTGAGCGGCGACCTCATCTATGGTCTGCCCCGCCAATCGTTGGACGACTGGCGGGCGACACTCGAGCGCGCCCTGACCCTGGGCCTGCACCACCTCTCCTGCTATGCCCTCACCATCGAGCCGGCCACGCCGCTCGGACGCCAAGCCGCCCGCCGGCGAGTGACTATCCCGGACGATGACACCGCCGCGGATATGTACGACTTCGCCTGCGCGCGGCTGCGCGACGCCGGGTACCTCCACTATGAAGTATCCAACTGGGCGCCGCCAGGCCACCAGTCGAGGCACAACAATCTCTACTGGCAAGGCCACGATTACCTGGGATTGGGGGCCGGGGCAGTGGGCTGCATCGCCGGCCGGCGCTGGTGGAATGAGCGGCGGGTGGAGCGGTATTGCGAACGGATCAATAGCCAAGGCGGCGCCATCGCGGACCATGAGCAGCTTGACGCGGTCACTCGCGCGCGGGAGCTCCTCCTGCTGACGCTGCGGACGGCAGAGGGACTCGATCTCGACCGCTTTGCCACCGAAACGGGCGTCGCGCTGGAGGAGCGGGCCGCGCCGTTCCTGGACGAATGGCAGCGGCAGGGGCTAATCCAGTTGGAAGGCCGGCGCTTGCGCGTGCCGGAACGGCGCTGGGGCGTGTTGCATAGCATCGTGTCCGAGCTGCTGGTGGTCCTGCCGGAGCGCGGTTGACATGCCGCTCGGCGACGCTCCCGAAGCTTTCCGCGATCGAACCATGGAGCGTCCCCCCCGGCGGGCGACGAGCGCAATCCCCCGCATCCGTCGCACGCAGCGTCCTGCTTGGTGAGAGTCATCATCATCGCCTTTCCTGCCGTATCGAACATGACGTTCAGTGAGGTACCAGTGGTGTCCTTGACTCCGAGTTGGGGAGGTGGCGCCGGCGCCAGGGTAACCGGAAAGCCGCGATAGACGCTCCGGAACTGGGACTCTGTGTCTCCCAGGCGAAATCCTACCGCGGTAGCACCACAAAACGGGGGGCGAGCGAGGATTTCCCAAACCGCATACGGCGCGGCAGGGGACGTGGGATCATTCAGTTGAACCGTCACTCCATCGGAGAATACCCACTGCGGCGTGCCGCGACCGTGCGCCACCGTCCGGACTTTCGGCTCGCCTAATACCTGCAACACCTCGGGGCCGCGCATGCTTAAGGCAATCCCCCCGAGGGTGGTCTCCAGAGCAGGGGCGGTGGCCGTTGCCATGCGAAGCGGCGCTGCAACGCTCGTTGGTGCCGGCTCGGTGGCCGCCGCGTCAATCGGTCGTGTCCCGGCGCCGCCGGCATTCGCGGTGGACACGCCGCACGAAGCAAGGAGTAAGAGGAGGGGCAGCAGGACACTCCCGAGGAGGCGTCCTGCCGCTACACGGAGGCGCATGCTAAAAGCCCGGTGGTCCCGGGTTGGTCGTCTGTGCGTAGTTGGAGAACTCATACGGCATTGGGTAGGATACCCACTCTGCCAGTTGCACAGTCGAATAGGTGTTCCCATGGAGGCTCGCCGCCCGTGCCTCCAGAGCACTCGCTAGCGCCGACCAGAACGGCGCCGCCCTCGCGGCGTTAGCCCAGGGGGTCGTGCCGCCGCTCAAGCACACCTTGCAGTGGCCATCGACGATGACATCACACGCTGGCCGCTGAACGTTTCGACTACGCGACGACAACGTGGACGACGAGTTCCACCCCCACCGGCAGCGGGGGCTCGTCCGAGGGTAGCCCCGATGGCTGCCCTTCGATCGCCAGGGTCGCTGTCCCCGCGGCGACCGCGCGGAAGGTGCCGGGCCCGTCGTCGCCAACGCGGACGAGCACCACTGGATTGCTTATTCCGACAGTCCACCGCGGAGGATGCAAGCGGTCCACCGCTTGGCCGTTGAACGTCGGGGCGGGTAGGCTCACCGAGAAGGTGTCGCCGACCCGCAGTCGGACGGTGGCATCGCTGTCCTCGGCCGTCAGCTGCCTTGGCCGCACCAGCACGATACCGCCGACCGGGGTCGGGGTGAACGGAGCACCTCCTCGGAATCGAAGGGTGCGCGCCGGGGTCGCCGTGTGCTGTTCGGCCGTCGAGGCCTCGCTCCTCGCGAAACTCGGAGTCGTCATCGGGCGCCCGGGACCGCTCGTGCTGCTCGTGGCGACGGTCGCCACCGACGATTTGGTGGCGACACGTACCGTTGCCGGCTGACCGCTGACGCTCTCGGTTGAACTGGCTGCGGCAGCGGATCCCGGAGACACTCCTGCCGGGTGGGCGCCGCATCCGGCCAGGAGACCCAGCGCGATCAGCGCCAGGAGCACGCTCTGCATCACGTCGCCCACCGACTGCAGCTACCGCTGGGCTAGGGCTGCGAGGCCGAACCGAGCCACGTCGCCCAATCGCCGTTGAGGGCGACATCGGCGGTGACGTCGATCTGCGAGGCCGTGCCGGGGTCAGGCACCGCCCAGGAGAAGTCTCCCCACCGCGAGCTCTGGCCCGTTCCATAGGGGCTGTTCCCCATCGCCAGCGGTACGTTGCTTGTCCCAATGCCATTGGCATCCAGTCCACCCATCCAGGCGCTCGGATAGGTCGACGGGCCGGAGTCGGTCCAGACCAAGGTGACACGATCCGACGAATCGGGCATCATCGCCGGGTTGAACAGCCAGTATCCTGCCGCACCGAAACCACCCTGCTGATAGACGGTGAGATTCGATGTGTCGATCTTGCGCCACGATATGATCGTGTTGACATTGCCGCCGCCCCAATCGTAACTGCTGGTGAGGGATGTCTCCAAGTAACCGTCGAAGGCGGCTTCCACCACCCGGCAGTCGCCCAGGGCGAGCGTCGCGGAGGTCCCCTCCTCGGGAGCCCCGGCGCTGGAGGGGCGCGCGTAGGAGCTCGTCGGCACGCTGATGTTCACCCACAAGGTCGGCGTGGTGTCCACCTTGAACAGGTTGAGCGAGGCGCCGCCGTTCGCATAGGAGTCGACGAGCCACTCGGTCGTCGAGGTGCCCTGGCGGGTGATCGCGGGGGCGATCGCGTACGCTCTCGTTCCGTCCGGATTGGGGATGTTGAACCACGTGTAGTAGGTGATTCCTCCGCACGACTCCGCGCCGACACGATCTGCCTCGTACAGATTCGCCTGGGCGAAGCTGCCATCGGCATTGAAGAGATCGTCCGTGAAGAACAGCCCAAGACCCGCGCCGCTGACATCGCTGTCGATGCCAAACTCGGGGAAGTCCGGGCTGTATTGGGCCGTCGTCGGGAAGTAGTAAAAGCACCACTGGCTGGAGTAGGCGTCATTCCCCTGGGACACGGCCAGGTCGAGGTAGTCATCCGTAGAATCCAGGGCGAGCACGAGAAAGTGGCCGGTGTTGCCCGGATCGTAGAGTACGTGCGTGTCGGTAACCGATGCGGACGAGCTGGTATTGAAGAACGACTGTAGCGAACGGGTGAACTCTGCGCTGCCGCTCAAGGTGAAGGCAGTGAGTTGCTCATTCACCGTCTGGACGAGATCCGAGGGACCGAAAGCTGCCGATGGGTCGCCCGGTAGATAGGGATGTACGGGTCCCTGTCCCTGGAAGTTCAGCCCTCCGGTGGTATTGGGCCGGATGCCCGGCGAGAGGTTGATCGCAGTGGCGCCGTGATTCGGTATGAACGGGTAGGTTGGGCTCTGGTTGTCGTAGCGGTAGGGGACGGGCTGCGCCGAAGGCGGGGCAACAGCGGCCTGGAGGCGCGGGACGAGCGAGCTTGGGGTAAGGCGGCGAAGCGGCTGGATCCGGTGCGGGGTGCCGGGCACGCCGATCGGCACCTTCGTGGGCTGCGGGGATGGGGATGCCGCAGCGGCCGGAGGAGGCGGGGCAGCGACCATGAACGCAACGAGGAGCGACATCGTCAGGCCTATCCAGTGCAGCCGCCGGACGTAGCTGCAAGCCGTAGCGATCAAGTCTGCCATGGGACGCCACCTCTCCTGATGCCGATGGGGCGGCACCGGACAGCCCGCCCGTGCCGCGTTACACGCCCGATTCAACCTGCGCCGTGCGCAGCAACGCACCAAGCGCCATGCTCAGATCCTCGGCCACCGTGTCGGTCTTTCCTCGACTATCTCAGCAACCTCGCGAGAACCGCATGGCGGCCGGCCATGTCAAGCCAACCAGCCAGCTACCAAATTCCACACTTCCAGGGACGGTACTCCGGCCCGCATGCCGGGCCGATTCCCGGGTCGCATCCAAGAGCACGATTCGCACCGACCCGTTGGCTCCTCCCTACACCTGATCGGACCCTTGGCGACACCGCCAGCATAGCGCAATGCGCCTAATTTTTGCCTTAGATCGAGGGATCAGTTTCTCACGATCTCATGAGAAGCGAGTGAGGGGCGTTCGCTCTGGTCGAGCTTGAGGTGATAACCATTCTCGGAATCGAGCTCGAGCACGCGCGGGTGGTGCAGGTCGTGTTCCAGCTTGCCGCGCAGGTCGCGGATGTGGTTGTACACGCCCTGCTCCGTCTTGGCCAGCTTGCTCGCGAGCTGGCTCGCGAAGAGACTCTTGCCCGCGCGGCTGGCGACGTAGAGGTGGCGCAGCAGTTGCGCCTCGCTCCCAGTGAGGCGCACGCGCCACCCTCCGTGTCGGGCCCACTGCTCCACGACGTCGACGACGAGTGCGCCGACACGCCAACGCAGCGGTTGCCGCGCGAGGCGCCGGCTGAGCTTGCACACCATGACGCGCAGCATCGGCTCGCGGTCGACGGATGCCTCGACCGCGCCGGCTTCGAGCATGGCAAGGTTCAGGTCCGGATTCCCCGCGTCGCGGCAGATGAGGTAGACCGCATAATTCCGGTCGTCCAAGCGACGCACGGTGCGAGCGACCTCGCCAGTCCAATGCTCCTGGTAGAGAATCACGGATGATGCCTCGCGGGCGGTGATAGCGGTGGCCATTTCCACCGCTACACCTTCCAACCCTCGCTCAGGAAGGAGCCGATCCACGAGGACGCCGGCCAGCAATCCCTCAGCGACGATCAGGACACGCTCTGGGGAAGCGTTCGGTTGCCTTGCCATCACAGTACGCATTCTAGGCGCGATACGCTTCGGGCTGGGCATCGTCAAGGAGGCGGCAGTGACCCGGTGACTTGCTCCCCGCCCCATCGCTGGTGGCTTGTGCATCCGTCTCACGTGCGGACCGACGAGGCGGGCAGTTCAGGGAAACCACCCTACCATGTGAGGCCTGTCCTGACTCGCGCTGGAAGGGGGTTCAGGTTACGGCTTGGTTAAGAATTCCGGAGAACGGGGCTAGTAGCTCATACCCGCCCCGCGGCTTCCCCTGCTAGTCGCCCCGTTTTCTCTTATCGGGAAATGACGATCTCTGACAGGGCCAGTCGGCCAAGCTAACGCAGCGCCCCTGGCGTCCCGGCGAGCTAGCTGCCCAGTGAAGGCCACCCTCTCTTCCAAGGGAAAAGCAGGGAGAGAGGCTCACTCCGGACGGCGCGGCCCCACGGGCTGATCGGGTCGGCGCGCAAACAGCTCCAGTCGCTCGATCCACTTGACGCTGAGCTGGCAGACCTGGTCGGGGACGATCAGCCGGCACGGGGCGCCGCGCGCCGTGGTGAGGGGATGCCCATCCAGACGCAGCGCCAGCAGCGCGCCGGGGACCGACTCCAGCGGCACGAGCGAGCGGAAGCCGGGGGCGTAGGCATAGAGCGCCGTCGCCTCCGGCAGCGGCCCGGCCAGCGCCAGGATTGCCGAGAGCGGCGGACCTTGCCAGCAGTCGCTGCCCACTTCCCAGCCCTCGCGGCAGGTGAACTGCCCGCAATGCTCGGCCTGACCCAGCCGGTCGATCTCGGCGACGCTCATCGAGAGCGGCCGCCGCACCAGTCCGTCCAGTTGCAGGCGATAGGAGGACGGGTCCGGCGTGCCCTCCGGAATCGGGTGCTGCGACGGCGCGCTCAATCGGTCCATGTCTCTTCCTCCATGACGTCGATGACGTCGATGCCAACTGCCGCGTTCCTTGGGAGGATACCACGCCATCCCTTAGCTTCCGCCGACAGCAAGGCGAGCGAGACAACGAACCGGGAAGAGCCGGCGCTCTAGACGCCAAGTAGCCGCTTGGTCCTATCAGGCCGCCGGTGACCGGGTTTCGGCGGTAGGCTGCGTCGTCAGGGAATCGTCTCAACTGTCAGGACTGCCCCAGGCAGTCCGACCTAGAACAGCACGGTTGCGATGTCGCGCCGCCCGTCCGCCCCATTGATCATCGCCTTTGCCCTCTTGCTGATCGTCACGTCGGCTCAGCCGGCTGTCACCCTGGCCGCCGGCGGTCTCTCGCCCGGGGTTGGGGCCGTCCCTATCGGAGCAATCGCGGCGGCCGGCCTGCAACCGGTGACCGGGCCGGACCAGTTCCCGCTGGCGCCCTGCCGGCCGTCTGCCATCGACCCGAAGGCCAGCCAGAACGTGCCGGCGCACCCCGCGCCGGAGGTGGGGACCTACCTCCAATACGGAAACAGCGCCGTGAAGGTCGAGCACAACGACAACTGCTGGTCGCCCAGTCAGATCAGCAGGATGGAGAACCGCCGCGACATTTCGGACATCACGGAAGTAGTCATTCACTGGACCGATCTCGACTACCAGCGAAGCCTGGTTGCGCTGCGGCGCGGCGTGTCGGTCCACTGGCTGATCCCGCTGGCCGCCAGCCCGGCCCAGCCGCCGGTGGAGCTGATCGACCCGCGCAACGCCGCCTGGCACGCCGGCCCGCTGAACGCCGGACTGTGGCAAGATCCCGCCCACGCGCTCTGTGTCCCCGGCGAGCCCTGCCGCGCCAACGGCAACGTCCACTCGCTGGGCTTTGAGAACGAGGGCAGTGGTGTGCCCGACGCCTACCAGGTCGACGTGATGGCCGACATCATGGCGGGGCTCATCCGCGAGGGCTACCCCATCCGCCTGGACCGGCAGCACGTCGTGGGCCATCGCGAGCTCAACCGGCAGAAGTCCGACCCCGGCGACCTGGACCTGAACTTCGTCATCGCGCTCACAAGGGCCAAGCTCGGCGCCACGCAGCCGCCACCTCTGACCATTGTCCCGCCAGCGACACCCGCGCCGACGCCAGCCCCCTCGGCGACGCCTACCGCTATCGCCGGGACTGCCGCCAACCCGCTGCCGTTTACCAACTTCGCCAGCGAGATTCTGGTCGGCAGCACCGGCGGCGTCTTTCGCTACTATCGCGTCGATCAGCCATCCGGCGCCCCACTGGCGCTGAAGCTCACCTACCAGGGAATGGCCGCTCCAGCGGGGGCGGTAGGCATCAATGCCTACCAGAACAACCAACTGCTCGGATCGTCTAGCCCAGCCGGCGGCCACGCCGACGACCCGCCGCTGAACCTGACCCCACAACCGAACGTGCCTCTAATCATTCAGGTCTATAGCTACATCCCACAGGCAGTGACCTACCAACTGAGCCAGTTGTAGCGCCGACCTCCCGCGTCCTGATCGCGGCGCTGACATGGGCGTAGACGCGGCAGCGGCGAACAACCATGTCGCGGCGAAAGCGGCCTGGCCGCGCTAGGTCGGCCAACTTGGGATCAGGGAGGGGGCCCCCTGATCATCCGCTATATGGAGAGGGCGCCGCAACGTTGTGGGCGGGCGGAGGCGAGCCGGCTTGCTGGAGGGCGCGTTGCCAAGGATGGCGGTCGGTGGGCGTGCCATCGACGATCGTGGGCGGCTCGTGCTGACGCAGGCGCTCGTGCGCGCGGGAGCGTTTCGGGCGGCCGTGCGGACGCGCCCCCCGTCCTGCGTCGCCTCGTCCACCACGCTGCCTCCCCACTCCATTCCAGCCAATCATCGGCCGCCTCAGTCTCGACCATCCCCCCGCTCCCCTTCACCGCTCTGTTGCTACGCAAAACCTCGCGGCGCACTCCCTGCCCTTGACATCGACCGTGAGAGATGATTTTGTGTTACCGTGGCCCGTTTCCGGGTCACTAGACACAAGTCCGATGTCGACTAGAGGAGGGGATGTCGCCGTGGTTGTGTTTCGCCGTACGTGTAGTCGGGGGACTCTTCGGAGGCGCCTGGGCCGTCTTGGCCTTGTGCTCCTTTCCGCGTTTCTGGCGTCGCCAGTGGTGGCGATCCCGCCCGCGCAGGCCGCCGCAAGCAACCTGTGCGTGTCACCGCACCCCGCGGCCGCCTGCAGCGGTTTCTCGGCCTCGAACCGATTCACGACGCTCACCGCGGCCATCGCCGCCGCCAGCGCGGGCGATTCCATCGACATCTACCCGGGTACGTATACCGATCACCCCAACGTGAATAAGGCCGGCCTCCGCATCACCGGAGTTGCGGGCAAGACTGCCACCATCTTCGATGGGGGCGGGAGTACGCCGATCACGGTCAGCGCCGGGGGCGTGGTGATAGACGGGCTGTCCACCAGACACGGCAACGGTGGAATTGACGCCGGCAACACGCCGATCGCCGGCGACTTCACGCTGATGAATTTCGCGACCGACGGCAACCACTCGTCCCTTGCCTGCTCCACCTCTCACACCTGCTATGGCGTGTGGGTGGTGGCCAGTGGCAATATCGTGCTGGCAAACGGGACCGCCAGTGGGAACGGCTCGTCGGCCGGCTGCTCCGGTAATGCGCCGGATGCGGAACACTCGCCCGGCTTCGACGGAGAAACGTGCTTCGGCGTCCTGGCTCTCTCTACCGGTGGGAAGGTAACGCTGACGAATCTCACGGCGAACAACAATGGGACCGTCGGCGGACCGCCTGCCAATTGCTCACTCCACGAGACCTGCTTCGGCGTTTTGGCGGACGAAGTGTCCGGGGACGTGACGTTGACGAAAGTCACCGCCAACGGCAATGGGGCGAGCGGTGATTGCGCGGAAACGGGCGGAAGTCACCAAGGCGACTTCTGCTTCGGGGTCGGTGCGGATGGCGCCCTCGGCAACGTAGCGATGAGCCAGATCACCGCGAACGACAACGGGGCGGGCGGCAACTGCGTTGCAACCGGCGACCGCGGCAGTGACATTTGTTACGGCATCCTGGATGACGGCGATACCACGGGAGACTTTACGCTCACGGACGTCCAGACAAACAACAACGGGGCACGCCGCGATTGTCTCGCCGACGACAGCTGCCTCGGCGTGCTGATCGATGGCGGGTCGTTCGGAACCGGAAATGCCACCTTGACCGATGTCACGGCCGACTTCAACACGGCAGGCCGCGATTGTCGGGGCGCCGATGGATGCTTCGGGGTCTCCGTGGACGGCGTCATCGGGAACATCACGATAGCGGACAGCCAGGTCAACCACAACAAGGCGGGCGGTAACTGCTCCCGTCTCGAATCGTGCTTCGGCATCCTGGCGGAGAGTGACGGTCGCGGGAACATCGTCTTGCACGATGTTCCCGCGAACCAGAATGGCGCCAGCGGCACATGCACGGGCGGACCGAACTGCTGGGGCGTGACGGCGGACACCATCACGGAAGTTCCGGAAGGCCCGGCGGGGCCGGGTAACGTGGACCTGTCGGGCGTCTCCACGAATCAGAACACCGGCGATGGCGTCGACGTCAACGCCTCCGGAACTATCACCATCACGGACCTGAACTCGAATCTGAATGGCGGTCAGAACCTCAAGACCAACAAGCCGCCGGTCTAAGAGCAGGGAGTCAGAGGGCTGACCGGCCCTTATCGCGGGATCGCTGAGCGGCGTTTGACGCCGCTCAGCGATCCCGCGCTTGCCCGTACCCTCCCGCGTAGGGGCCGTCCGGTGCCAATCCCAATCAATGGCGGCGTGACCCGTAATTTGGCTGCGATAGTGCATAGGATGTTTGAGCACTTGCCCATCGGGCTACCGCGGTGGCTGATCGATGCTGCCCAGCGCGTGCTCATGCTCCCCACGTGGGAGTTGGCGTGAATGACCAGCCTGTGCCGACCTCCTATCACACCCACACCCGCTGGAGCGACGGCTCCGACACCCTTGCCCCCTACGTCGAAGCGGCGCGGGATCTGGCGCGGGAGGCCGGCTACACGGCGTTGGTCCGCTACGAAGGGCAGCGGCGTCTCCTTGTTGAATTGTCAACGACCGGGGATGGCAACAATCCGGCAAATTCGCCGCGAAAGTGAATGACGCATCGAACGCCCCGGCTGCCCTAATCCGGGTGCCGCCGGCAGCCCCATCGTTCATCTACGACACCTACTGGCGCTTCGCCGCTGAGCGTCAGCGCATTTTCGTCCAGCGGTTGGAGGGTTGCCTGCCGCCCTGGACAGATGATCCGGTGCTCGCCCGATACAAGTTTACCAACGCCTACCGCGCGTCGGACCGCACGAGTCAGTACCTGATCCGCCAGGTGATCTACCGCGACGACCTCCCAGCATCGTGGGAGGAAGTGTTCTTTCGCACCATCCTTTTCAAGCTGTTCAACCGGATCGAGACGTGGCAGTTGTTTGAGGAAGCGCTCGGCGCAATCACGTACGTAGACTACCGCTTCGGTCACTACGATGCAATCCTAGCCAACGCGCTTCGATCTGGGCGGCGTATCTACTCCGCAGCCTATCTCATGCCGCCGGGCGACGGCGCGGTCGGACAGGGATCCAAGCACCGCAATCATCTGCGGCTGCTCGAACGCATGCTGGCCGACGACCTACCCAGGAAGCTGGCTGACGCGCGGACGATGCAGACCGGGTTCGATCTCCTCCGCGCCTATCCATCGATCGGCGACTTTCTGGCCTATCAGCTCATCACCGACGTCAACTACAGCGAGATCACGAACTTCTCGGAGATGGAGTTCACCGTGCCCGGCCCCGGCGCGCTGCGCGGCATTCGCAAGTGCTTCCTTGATCTGGGAGGCCGGACAGGCGCTGAGATCATCCGGCTGATGGCGGACCGGCAGTATGAGGAGTTCGCACGGCTGGGCCTGGAGTTCCACGACTTGTGGGGGCGCCCCTTGCAGCTCATCGATTGCCAGAGCCTGTTCTGTGAGGTGGACAAGTACGCGAGGGTAGCACACCCGGAGGTCTCCAGTTTGTCAGGTCGGACACGGATCAAGCAGCGTTTCGTGCCATCCGAGACGAGGATGCAGTACTGGTATCCACCGAAATGGGGCATAAACGCGACCCTGGAGGCGGCGCAGCGACTTTAGCATGGGGCGTGGAGCGTAACTCGATGAAGCGGAGGGCCGATCGTCGTGGAACTGCGTGACTATCAGCGAGAGGCACTCGCGACCGACCAAGTGCCTGGAGAAGGGGGAGCGGCGCTCATCGTGCCGCTCCTCGGCCTCGCCGGTGAGGCCGGTACGCTGCTGAGCGAGTACAAGAAGTATCTGCGGGACGGCGAGGCCCATCGTCTACACAAGGAGCGCGTTGCCGAAGAGCTCGGTGATCTGTGGTGGTACCTCTCGAATGTGGCGAGCAAGTATGGTCTTGATCTTGGTGCCATTGCCGAAGCCAACCTGGCCAAGATACGTAGCCGCTGGCCACGTCGAAGCCATGTGCGCCCCGATCCAACAGCTGCCCCGACCTTCGACGCCGGCTTCCCCGACCAAGAGCGCCTACCGCGTCAGTTCGAGGTAGCGATTCATGAGGTGCAGGCGGGTGGGGCAGTAGGTACCGCCATCGGTGGTAGGCATCCCAGTAGGCTGAGGGCGAAGGCTGGGGTCACCGCGCGACCGGGACTTCGCTCGAAAATCCGTCAACTCGGGCCCGTTTCGCTTGATCTTGCATCAAGGCATGCCGCATAATGTTCAAAATTCCAACGTGACATGCCAAGGATGCTGGAGAATGGAGCAGGCCGATAGCATGGTAACGCGACAAACGGTTGAGGATGTCTTGTACGAGCGCTTGGCCGAGGGGCGACATGGCTCCGAATCTGCGGTGCGGGCTGAGGTGGGCGCCAACGGGGAGATTGATTCACTGGAAGGTGTGGAGTTGGTGGCAGCGGCAGAGGAGCGTTTCGGGATACACATCGCCGACAACGAACTCTGTTCCTCGCTCTGCCGGTCTGTTCCTCGCCTGGCGAAGCTAATTGCGTCAAAGTGCGACGGGTGACAAGTGGAGAGAAAGGACAAAAACATGAGTCCGGCTGATCGGCCTACGGTTTCGAACGTGGGAGAAGAGCGCCAGCAGCGTCTTGCGGAGCGGCTGCGTGAGGCGCGAGAGTACCTCGGGCTCTCGCAGCAGTTTGTCGCCGATCAGACAGGGATACCTCGCCTAGCAATCTCGGCCATGGAGAATGGCAAGCGCAAGGTGGATGCGCTCGAGATTCAGGCTCTCGCCGGTTTGTACAGCTATCCAGTGGACTATTTTCTCGAGGGATCGTTGACCGTGCCTGCCACCATTCGAGCCCTAGCACGGGAGGCTTCGACGCTGACGGAGCGGGATCAGGAAGAAGTAATCCGCTTCGCGCAGTTCCTCAGGTCTTACAACGAGCAGCATGCCGACACAACGCGCTCTTCCCGGCGCGGCCAAGAACGGCAATCGTCCTGATGTTGAGCTGGTCACAGATGCATCTTGCCGCCGCCATGGAGGCCGAGCGTTCATTCTTAGACCTGTCGATCGACACATCTCGACGTGTTGATCCCTTCGCAGCTCTGGTCGCTTCGGGGGTGATTGTTCTCCGTCGTCCCCTGGATCGGCTGGCTGGGATTTATTTACCGGCTAACGGCGTACTCGGAAGCCGCCCGGGCGTTCTCGTCAACGTGCAGCATCCGACGACAAAACAGCGCTACACCGCTGCGCACGAGCTGGCACATCATCGTCGAGATCATGAGCTTGCCCTCGACGAGGAAACCGAGTGGATCGCCCGGGGTGAGCATCCCGCGTCAGACACGGAGCGATTTGCAGAAGCTTTTGCAGCTTGGTTCCTCATGCCCAAGCGGCTCGTCATCGGCACTCTTGACAAGCTCGGGGTGCCAGTCGATCGTCTCGACGCGGAGGGCGCGTATGCGCTCTCGTTGGAGATGGGCACAAGCTACGCGGCTACCGTCAATCACTTGGCCGATCTGCGCCTCGTCACCTCCGAACACCGTGCCGGCCTCCAGCGTGTTCAGCCCCAGGCAGTCAAGCGACGTCTCGGCGCCCTAGGCGTGATTCGAGATTCATGGCGGGATGTGTGGATGGTTCGGCCACTCCGGCAGAAGCGCGAAATCACGGCGCAGGAGGGAGATGCAGTCATACTGGAGGTTCCCGAAACTCCGTCGAGCGGTTCTATTTGGCTCCCAGCTAGCGTTCCCGGGGTTCTGTCGCTCGTTAGTGACGAATATCGTGCGCAGGGCGGTGAACGCTCGCTCGGCGAACATGGCGTCCATCAGTTCGTTTTTCGCGTGGAGGCAGCGGGACAGGAGGTAGTGCGACTCGAGCTACGTCGTCCGTGGCAGCATGGCGCGGCGCCGGAGGATGTTAGCCAGCTAGAGATCACGGCAGAAACGAGGCCTGCGCCGGGGATTGTTGAGCCACACGTACTTCTACCAGCAACGGCCTGAAGTGGACCGACGCAGCGAACAATCTCCTATAAAGGATCAGGGGCAGCGCGGAACGTGTGTCGCCTTCGCGGCGACCGCCGGCCACGAAATGCTTCGGCACGAGGAAGTGGATCTGTCCGAAGAGTTCCTCCGCTGGGCGGCAAAACAGCGTGACGGTCTGCCGTCGAGCGCGACGGGGACTACGCTGGCGGCAGCGGCTGCCGCCCTTGCGGCGGTCGGGCAGCCGCCGGAAGAGCTTTGGCCTTATGACGGCGCCCGAGATGACCGTACCAGCAGCTACCAACCGACCAAGGAAGCCTGCGATGCGGCAGCGGTGCGGCGGGCCGATGGAGGAGGCTTGTTGCTGCCGACGACTCAAGGGCTGCGGCAGGCTCTTGATCGAAGCCTTGCCGTGCTCCTTGGCATCCGCATCCATTTGCCTTGGTATGTCGTCACCCACGACGGGCTCATTCAGATGCCGGCGCCGACGGCAAATTCCTACGCCGGGCATGCAGTGCTCATCGTCGGATATCGTAATGGTGATGAAACCGGAGGTGGTGCATTCATAGTGCGCAATTCTTGGGGAACCGACTGGGGCGCACAAGGATACGGATTCCTGCCTTACGCGTACGTCGATTCTTATGGGATCGAGGCCTGGGGACTGGCCATTGGCAGCAGCAAGGAGGCGATTCTATGACCTTTCTTATTCGTGGTTCGAACGTGACTGATGCTTGGCTCATGGCGCTAGAGCACCTTCACTCTGGTGGACGAGAAGCATACGACTTACTTGTCGAGATTACCGACGCCAATCCTTGCTTGGCATCCATTTCGTCACATCTACGAGGCTCAGATATTCGCTCCAGGTAAGGACCGGCGTCCTTGGGGCTTCCCTTGCATGAGCTCACTGTCCTTCCACATTGAGGGTGATCAACTCCGGCTGTCAGCCACCTACCGTAATCAATATTACATACAACGCGCTCTTGGCAACTTCGTGGGTCTCGCAGAGTTGCAGCGGTTCGTCGCTCGCGAGGCAGGAATGCAGCAGGGAATTCTCACCGTGCATGCATGCCACGCAGAAATCGAGAAAGCGGCAACATTGACGGACGTTCATCGGCTCATCCGGGATTGCCGGGATGTTGCCCGGCCGCCTGTCCGGCAGGCGGCGGTGTAAGGCTGTAGACAGTCAAGGGGCACGGGCGCAAACCTCCTGACCAGATCCCTCGCCCAACTGTAGCTGGCGGACGACAGTCTCGATGCTCGGCTCGTCGAGCGCGAGGTCGGCGACCGGGAGAGAGGCGACGATACGGCTCAGCAGATCTCGGACCGGCAGCTCATCCGGACGGAACGCCAGCGTGTGGACCGGCCGGTCGGTCCCCTCGACACTAATCTCACGGACGCCGGCCCAGTTGGGTAGCGCGGTTGGTCGAGCGAGGGTGACCTCCACGAGCCGCTCGCGGATGTACTTGCGTTTGATCTCCTCGATAGAGCCGTCGAAGAGCAGCTGGCCCTCGTCGATGATGATGACACGGTCGCAGACCTCCTCCACGTCCGCCATGTCGTGCGAGGTGAGCAGCACCGTGGTCGCCTGCTCCTGATTGATCTGCCGCAGGAAGGACCGGATGCGGTCTTTGACCAGCAGGTCCAGTCCGATCGTCGGCTCATCCAGGAAGACCAGCTCGGGGTCGTGCAGCAGGCAGAGCGCGAGATTGGCGCGGGCGCGCTGGCCGAGGCTGAGCTGGCGCACGGCCTTGCCTAGCAGCGGCCCCAACTCCAGCAATTCACTGAGCAGGCGAAGCCGCTCCTGAAAGCGAGCTTCCGATAGCCGGTACATCGTCTGGTGGAGACGCAGGGAATCCAGCACGGGCAGGTCCCACCACAACTGGGTCCGCTGGCCGAACATGACGCCGAAGTGGTAGGCCAGACGCCGCCGGCTGCGCGACGGCGCCAGACCCAGCACGTCGACGCTGCCCGCGGTAGGGATCAGGACACCCGTGAGCAGCTTGATGAGGGTGGACTTGCCGGCGCCGTTGCGGCCGATGATCCCGACCATCTCGCCCGCTTGGACCTGCAGATCGATCCCCTTCAGCGCCTCGACGGTCCGCACCCGTGGCGCCAGGAGATCCTGCACGGCAGCCCAACGGCCCTGGCGGTGATCGGTCACGCGGTAGTGCTTGACGAGGGACTGCGCGCAGATCAGGCTGGTCACCGCCGCGCCTGGCATCTCCGATGTCCCCAACCTAGGAGCCGGAACCGCTGTAGGCGCGCAGCGCGCGATGCCACAGCCAGAGCGCCGCGCCGAAGAGCGCGAAGCCGACCAGCGGCGCTGCCACCACCAGCGGCGCCACGGCCGTGAACTCTGGCCGGCGCAGCAGCAGTCCGGCCGGGTAGTAGCTGATGAAGGCCACCGGCACGACGAAGGTGAGCAAGAGCCGGACGCCTGTCCCGTAGATGGAGACAGGGAAGCTCACCAGGTTGCGCAGCGACAGCAGTGCATCCGTGATGTTGCGTCCACGCACGGTCCAGAACGTGACCGAGGACGACAGGAGGAAGAGCGCCGCCTGCAGGAAGGTGGCCCCGACGATCATCACCACCAGGCGGAGCACCATCGCCACTCCCCAACCGACTCCGAGCTGTGTGGCCGCGAAGTACAGCACGCCCAGGCCGAGGATCGTCTGGGAGACATAGGTGGGGCTGTAGAAGTAGCCGGAGAGCCACACCAGCGGATGCACCGGCTGCAGCAACACGGTGTCCAGCTCGCCGGTGACGACGTACTGTTCGATGTTGCGGGCGACGTGGTATACGAACGATGCCGCCAGGGTGTAGGAGATCACGTTCAGGCTGTGTAAGAGCAAGAGCTCCGGCAGCGTCCAGCCGGCAATCGTCTTGAATCGACTCAGCAACAAGAGGAGCACCGCGTACTCGCTGACGTAGCCGACCAGCTTAGCAATCAGGAAGGAGACGTAGGCGGCGGGATACATGAGCCGCGCCTTGTAGCGGAGCGCCACCAGCCGAGCGAAGATGCGGAGGGCGTGCCGTGCTTCGTCCACCGGCCTACCGGCCGGGACGAGCGTCGGTCGCGCCGCGACCCCAACCGCGACCTCTGGGCGAACCGTCTGCACGTCAGCCACCCTGAATCACCAAGCGGGTGATGGCGCGCTGCCAGCATAGCCAGGCCAGCGCCCACAGCGCTGCCGCCCAGGCGCAGCCGATCCCGATCAGTCGCGCCGACTCTCCGGCCGATAGCTTGCCGAGGTAGAGCGCGACCGGCGTGTAGCCGAGCATGTGGAACGGGAGCGCGCTGCCGATGGCCTGGAGCCAGCCTGGCAGGAACCAGAAGGGGACGACCGCGCCGGAGAGGATCTGCACGAGCGCGCCAAACAGCCACTCGAAGTGCTCGGTGCTCCACACCCAGAAGCCGAGCATGCCCAACAGGTAGGCTATGGCATAGGAGATCATCACTCCTACTGCCACGGCTCCCAAGGCAGCCAGGAAGCCGGAAAGGCTGGCCGGGAGCTGGAGACCCCAGATGAGCTGCGCCACGATGGCCACCGGCGCCGTCCGGCTGAGCAGCCCAGCCGCGGTCTGGCCAAGCGAGCGACCGAGCACCATCAGAGGGAAACCGGCCGGCCGGAGCAGATCGCCTACGATGTCGCCGGTCCGGAGGCGGCTCTCCATTTCCTGCGACACATCCCCGTTGACGATAGTTGAGACGACGCTCACCGCGACGAGATAGGTGACCATATTCGCCGCCGTGACGGGAGAGCCGGCGGCGGCAGCCCCACCCCCACCAAGGAGCACCTCCCAGACAGCCACCTGGACCCAGAGCGCCAGCACTCCGGAGAAGATGCCAAACAGCCACTCCAGCCGGTAGGTCACGCCCTGGCGGAACATGATCCCGGCCAGCCGGAGCAGGATGCGCGCGTCGGTAGTTATTGTGTCACCTCAGCGGAGGATTCTACGCCAGCAGCGCCACAGCCGGCTGCTCGACCCAATATTCGAACCTCCGTTCGGGACAGTCAACCGCGGAGCAGCGTGCTGAGACGACGTGGCCAGCAGCGCAAGACCGCAAGCGTGCTACGATAGCGCCATGATCGACGAGCATTCGGTTTTCCTCCGGAAGGCAGACGAGAGCCTGACCGGGGCCAACAGCGAGTTCGCCAACGGACGGTACAATAACTGCGCGAATCGTTGTTATTACGCATGCTTTCAAGCAGCAATCTATGCGCTGCTTGAGGCAGGGTTCCGGCCGAGAAACGCGCAGTGGGGGCACGATGTCGTGCAAGCTGAGTTCGTTGGCCGGTTGCTCAACCGGCGTAAGCGCTATCCGGCTGCCCTGCGCGACACATTGTTTCGGAACCGCAGCCTCCGTCAAGAAGCCGACTATGGGGCAACCGACGTAACCGAGACTCAAGCCTCGCGCGCATTACGCCGGACGCGGGAGTTCCTGCGTGCGATCAGCGTGGAAAGGGGGTGAGCCGAAGTGAGTACAGTGCGCCAACCGGTACGGGACACGCGTGTGGACGCTGTCGTTAGCGAGCTGCAGGGCTTGATCGCAGCGCGCTACCCGTCGGCGCGATTCGAGGTGTTCGACGGTGAGGACTCCTCGGGCACCTATCTTCGGGCGATAGCCGACGTCGACGATCCTGACGTACTCACGGATCTCATCATCGATCGTCTCTTGCCCCTTCAGGTGGAGGATCGCCTTCCGCTCTATTTTGTCGCTGCCCGACGGGTGGGGACAGCGGAACCAGGCCGCGCCGGACACGAGGCTTGCGCCGAGAAGGAAGAAGGGTTGCCCGCGGGTATCCGTGGAGACCGCTCCTAGCAGTCCGGCGCTCGCCGCGAAGCGGCGGCCCCATTGTCCGCGTCCTCATGCCCGGAGAGCAAGCTGACTCTCCTATCGGAAGAGTCGCGTGTTGTGTGGCTACCTCGTTGGGGCGCCGGTACCATTTCTCGGGCGCCGGCCCCTGCTCCGACGCCTCGCCATAATTGGCCGCGCTGAGGAGAACCTGTGACACCACCAAACATCCTGTACTTGCATTCGCACGATACCGGGCGCTACCTCCAGCCCTACGGGCACGCTATTCCCACGCCCAACCTGCAGCGACTCGCGGAGGAGGGCGTGCTCTTCCGGCGGGCCTTTTGCACCGCGCCCACCTGCTCGCCCAGCCGTGCCAGCTTGCTCACTGGGCAGTACGCGCACTGCTGCGGGATGCTGGGGCTGGTCAACCGCGGCTTTGAGCTGGAGCATCCTGAGCGGCACCTGGCCCATACGCTGCGCACGGCCGGGTATTGCACCGCCTTGATAGGCGTGCAGCACGTAGTGCACGATCCGCTGGTGACGGGCTACGACATCGTGGCCGCCACCGGCCACCGGGCCGAGCAGGTGGCCCCCGCCGCCGTCGAGTTCCTGCGCGGCGCTCCGGCGCAGCCGTTCTTCCTTGACGTCGGCTTCTCCGAGACGCACCGTCGATTTCCGCCACCCGGGCCGGCTGAGGATCCTCGCTACTGCTTGCCGCCTGCGCCGTTCCCGGATACGTCCGAAACTCGCGCCGACGTGGCCGCCTACAAGGCCAGCGCACGCATCCTGGACGACGCGGTCGGTAAAGTGCTGGCGGCGCTCGATCACGCCGGCCTCGCGGGTAACACGCTGGTGGTGTCCACCACCGACCACGGCATCGCCTTCCCCGGCATGAAATGCAACCTGACGGACCACGGCATTGGCGTGTCTCTGATCCTGCGCGGGCCCGGTGGCTTCACGGGCGGCAAGGTCGTCGACGCGATGGTGTCCCAGCTCGACCTCTTTCCCACCATCTGCGACCTGGCCGCCATCGGCCACCCCGACTGGCTGCAGGGCGGCTCCCTGCTTCCGCTGATGCGCGGCGAGATAGACCGGCTGCACGAGGAAGTCTTCGCCGAGGTGAACTACCACGCCGCGTACGAGCCGCAGCGCGCCGTGCGCACCGAACGGTGGAAGTATGTCCGCCGCTACGTGGACTATGGCCGGCCGGTATTGGCCAACTGCGACGACAGCCCAACGAAGGACATCTGGCTGCAGCACGGTTGGGACGGCCGGGTCGTACCCGACGAGCAGCTCTATGACCTAGTGTTTGATCCGGTAGAAACGTGTAACCGCGCGGACGATCCCACCATGGTGAACGTGCTGTCGAAAATGCGTGATCGGCTCGACCGCTGGATGGTCGAGACGGACGATCCGCTGCTGCGTGGCCCCATCCGGCGTCCAGCGGGCGCTGTCGTGAATCCGCCGGAGGATCGCTCGCCGTAAAAATCCGATCAGCGGGATTGATTGCGGCCGGTGGGGATGACACGTGTAGGGGCGGGCCTCGTGCCCGCCCCTACACGCCACACTATGTTGGCGACCTCACCGACCTGAACTCGCGGTCGTGTCGCGTTGAAACAGAAGGGGACAGATGCGTGGGTCGGCGTAGTCCGGCTCGCCGTCCACGGTGCGGCAGAGCGAGTCATTGGCGTGGCGAGCGGGCTGGCCGTCCTCACGTAGGTACACGCGGTGATGGTTTGCTTCATCTTGCAGATGCACCGCGATGGCGCGCCGGGGTTCTACACGCAGGTTGGGGCCGCTGCCGTGGATCGTCCGGCAGTTGTGGAAGCTGACCTGCCCTTGGCGGAAGATGATCGGCGTCTTCACCACCGGCCTACCGCCGGAGGCAAACCCCTTCTCGATCTCCTCCAGGTCGTGACCGAAGAAATTTAAACCCGTCGACTGCTCGGTCCAGCGATGGCTGCCATCGACAAACGTGATCGTACCCATCTCCTCGTCGCAGTCGTGGAACGGGATCCACGCGGTGAGCATGTCGTCGGAGCTGCAAGACATCCAATATTGGCGGTCGGTGTGCCAGCCGACGCGCGCCCGCTTCTCCGGCTTATCGGTCGGCTTGTAGAGCAGTTGGTCGTGCCACAGGCGGATGCTGGGTGAGCCGGTCAGCCGGCCGGCGATCGCGCCGAGGAGCGGCTGGCGAGTGAGGGCAGCCAGCTCCGGGCAGAAGAAGGAGGCATAGTCGTTCTTGCGCAGACCCTCGGGGACTGTCCCGGTTGGGCGGAAGCGATCCAGTTCCTCAATGCCCGGATCAACCACCTGGCCGGCGTAGAATCGCTCACTCCCATCGATCGCCGCGGCAATCTCCTGATCGCTGAGGATCACCGGTGACACGTAGTAGCCGTGCTCGCGATAGAAGACAACGTCCTGATCAGTTGGCAGCAGCGCCCGCTGCGCCGACGTTGGCGGCGTGAAAGCAGGCGGTGTGGGACGGGATTGCTCAAGCACGCTGCGCGCTCCTCTGTAATCGGCCCTAGCGACAATGATAGTCTCGCACTGTGCAGCATGCAACGGGTTTCAGGCGTAAATGAGGCTCCCAGCCATATGGACTGCAGCCGCTTCGAGAACGCGTCCGGGCGGACTTTCGAATGACCATTGACGAAACGACGAAATTGGTCATATACTTAGTGCATGATCGAATCGTCTCGGATCCAGGACCCGAACGCTCGCCAGATGCGCGCCGAGCGCATCCTCGACGCCGCTGCCGAGCTGTTGCTGCGCTGGGGCTATAAGCGAGTCACCATCGACGACGTGGCCGCTGAGGCTGGCGTCGGCAAGGGCACGATTTATTTGCACTGGAAGACCCGTGAGGCCCTCTTCTATACCGTCATCGCGCGGGAGTACGTGACGGCATCCGAGGACTTTCTCGCCTCCATGCGTCGAGACCCGCAGGCGATCCTGCTCCATCGCTTGATGCGCGAATTGTTCCTCATCGTCTTGCGCCGGCCCCTCATGCATGCTGTCTTCGTCGCCGACCTGGAGGTGCTCGGCAAATTGGTCAAGGGAGCCGACCGGGCACTGGAGGCCCGACAGGACAGGGCGCTCGGTGACTACTTGCGGCTGCTCGCCGAGCACGGCCTGGTGCGAGCCGACCTCGCCCCCGAGGAGCTCTTCTATGCCGTGAACGCCACCGTCGGCGGCTTCTTCCTCGCCGACGTCTTCAGCACTCTGCACTACCAACTCACGCCGGAGCGCCGGGCCGATTTGTTAGCGATCATCCTCCAGCGGGCGTTCGAGACCGAGAACCCATCGCCGGACGCGGTGCGAGCCATCGCGCCACGAGTGATCCAGATCTTCTCCGAGGCCGCCGAGCGCTATCGCGCCCACGTGCGCAAGGCCTACGAGTAAAGGAGGCTCCGACCATGGCACAAGTCGCCGCGCCGGCCGTCACCGCGGAAGCTCCCGCCTCCTCCCCCGCACTGACCCAAGGAAAAGCGAAACAACGAGCGGGCCTGCGCCGCATCCTCCTACCGCTCCTGCTCCTGCTTGTCGTGGCGATCGGTGCGGTGGCGTTCAACATCTACTGGCAAGGCGCGCACTATGTGTCCACCGATAACGCGCAGGTTGCCGGCCAGCCCGTGGCCATCGGCTCAATGAACGCCGGTCGAGTCGCGGCCATCCATGCCGTGGTGGGCACGAGCGTTCGTCAGGGTGATGTGCTCGCCCAGGTGGAGCTACCCACCGCGGTTGGCACGTTCCAGAACGGCACGCCCGACCTGCAATTCATGGGCGCCACCGACCAGCAGGTCGACGTGAGGTCGCCCCTGAGCGGCGTCGTCATCGCCGTGCCGGCGGCAGTGGGCGCCACCGTGAGCCAGGGGCAGGCGCTGGTCACCTTGGTAGATCCCGCGCAGCTTTGGGTGACGGCAAACGTCGACGAAAACCAGGTCTCGCGGCTGCGCAGCGGCCAGGAAGTTGATGTCCACCTCGATGCGCTGCACGCTACCGTGCCCGGACAGGTGGCGGAGCTCACGCCGGCCACCGCGTCGGTCTTCGGGCTGCTGCCGCAGTCCAACACCACCACCAACTTCACCAAGGTGGCCCAGGTCGTGCCGGTGCGAATCGCCGTTAGCCTGGGGAATCGGCCGGGATTGCTCGGCAGCTCGGCCTCCGTCAAGATCCGGGTCGCCTAACCATGCCGATCGAGGCGGCAGCCACGCCGCGTCCCTCGCCCATTCCCTACAAATGGGCTGTCATGCTGGCCACGATCCCGGCGCTGATGGTGTTCATCCTCGATTCGACCGTGGTGAACGTGGCGCTGGCTAAGCTCAGCGCCGTCTTTGCCATCGACATCAGCACGGTCCAGTGGGTGATCACCGCCTTTGCGCTGGCCATCGGCGTCGTGACGCCCCTGGCGTCCTTCCTTGAGCGGCGATTCACCATGAAGCGCGTCTGGGTGGTCGCGCTCACGCTGTTTACCGGCGCCTCCGTGGCATGTGGACTGGCGCCCGCCTTCTGGCTCATGGTCATTGCGCGGCTGCTGCAAGGTTTGGCGGGGGGCCTGCTGGCGCCTCTGGCGTTGAGCACCATTTTCCAAGCCTTTCCGCCCAACGAGCGCGGCGCCGGGCTCGGCATCCTCGCCATACCGTTGCTCGCCGGGCCGGCGCTGGGTCCCACGCTCGGCGGCTACATCGTGAGTTATCTCGACTGGCGGTTGATCTTCTTCATCAACCTGCCCATCGGCGTCGCCGCCATCGTGTTGGCCGTGATCTTCTTGCGCCCCGGGCGGGCGGAACCGGGGGTGCGGCTGGATGTGGTTGGCGCTGCGCTGTCGTCGGTTGCATTCGGCGCCGTCCTGTATGGATTATCCCGCGTCAGCGCGCTCGGCTGGGGATCGCTGATGGTACGAGGCCTGCTCGGCGTCGGCTTCACCGCGTTGTGCATCTTCGTGGTCTACGAGCTCACGCAGGAGGATCCGCTGCTCGACGTGCGGCTCTTCGCCATCCCCCAGTTCCTGATCGCCAATCTCGTGGGTTGGGTCAGCGTGGTGGGGCTGTTCGGAGCCGAGTTCATGCTGCCGTTGTATCTGCAGAACCTGCGTGGCGTGTCCGCCCTGGATACCGGCATCCTCCTGCTACCGCAGGGCCTGGCGCTCGCCCTGGCCGGGCCGATTTCCGGGCGGCTCACCGACAAGATTGGACCGCGCGTGGTCGTGCTGATTGGCTTTGCCCTGCTCACCGTCAACACCTGGCAGCTGGCGCACCTCACGCTGGACACGACGTTCGGGACGCTCCGCTGGCTGCTCGTCTTGCGCGGCTTGGGCCTGGGCTTCGCTCTGCAGCCGACCCAGTTGGTCGCCATGGGCGTGGTGTCGGCGCGCCGCCGGACCAACGCCAGCTCGCTGAACACGGCAATGCGCAGTGTCTTCCAATCGCTGGGTGTGGCGATGCTCTCCACGGTGGTCCAAACACAGGCCATCATTCACACGACGGTACTGACCTGGCAGGTGCGCGCGGACACGGCGCAGGGCGCGCTGCTCAGCCAGCTCGCTTCGACGATGCAGGCCAGCGGCATGCCGGCGGTGACGGCACAAGCGGCGGCCGCACAGACGTTGCTCGCCCAGATCGCCCGGCAAGGCGGCGTGCTCGGTTTCGCCGACGCCTATGGGATCACCTTCGTCGCCGCGTTGCTCGCGATCGTCGTTGCCTTCCTGCTCCCCGGTCGTGGCGTGCTGAGCGTCGACCCGACGGCGGTGGCGGCCGGGTAGCATTTCGTGGGTGAGGGCCCGCCATTAGCCCACGCCGCCGCAAAAAGCGGTCGTCATGGGCGCGCTCCACCAGGATATCGAGCAAGACCTGGTGATCCATGGTGTCGAAGCACTGGGCGATTTCGCCTTCCACCCTGCGTCAGCGACTATCGCTCGTCGCTGCAGCCATCGTTGGCGAGCGCGGCAGCGATGGCGTCTTTCACCGCCAAGGCGCGGCCGGCCGTCCAACACGCGGTGTAGCGTTCCTCCCCGAGTTTGCTCCAGCTTACACTGAGACTCGCCGCACAGCCGCGTCGCTGCTCTGGATCGAGCGAGGTCCAGAACAAGGCGTGGGTGGCGGTGGCGGCGGCGATCAGCCGGACGCCGCGCTCGTGGTCGCCACACTCGCCGGCAAGCATTCCCATGTGGGCCAGCGCCCAGCCGTGGCACCAGCGATGTCCGCAGCTTTGCAACTGGGCAAGGCTCTCCAACCAGCATACCCGCGCTCGTTCCGCGTCCTGTTGCCGGCGGGCAAGGTTGCCCAGGTTGCCCTGGATCAGGCCGCTCAGGTGGCGGTCGCCGATTGCCCGACTGAGAGTCAGTCCGCTGGCGTACCAATCGGCGGCCCGACTCTCGTCGCGGGCATCGAGGGCCAGGTTCCCCAGGAGATGGAAGACATCCGCCATCCCGCGCTTATTGCCGAGTTCTCGATAGAGCGCGAGACTCTGCTCGAGGAGTTCGCGCGCCCGTTCCCGTTCCCCCTGTAGGCGGGCGATGTTGCCCTGGGTGGCGAGCACCGAGGCGACGCCGGCCCGGTCCCCGCGGTCCCGCAGCAGCCTCAGGCGCTCCTCCGAGAGGACCTGGGCCTGCGCATAGTCACCTTCGAGCTGGGCCAGGCCGGCGAGTTCCCCCAAGACGTTGAAGCCTCCTTTCTGGTTGTTCTGCCGGCCGGTAGCGAGGTTTGCTTCGAAGTGCGCCCGCGCTTGCGCGTAGTCCCCCTGTTGGCGAGCGAGCTGGCCGAGGCGGAACCCAGCACGCCGAACGGCCATGATGTCCCCGTGTTCCTGCGCGTAGGCGAGTCCCTCATGGAACAACTGCTCGGCCCGCCCCTCGTCGCCATCCATGAGCACGTGGATACCCAGGCAGGAGTACGCCATGCCGGTCCCGTAGACGTCATCGATCCCGCGCAGGAGCGCCAGGCTCTCGGCCATGAGCGCCTGCGCCGTGGCGTTGTCGTTGTCCTCCGACTGTGCCAGGTGGCCGAGGTAGCGGAGGCTCCAGCCGGCACTCCAGGTGTCATCGAGCGCCTGACTGCTGGCGAGACTTTCGGTGAGCAGCAGCCGAGCGTGCTGGCCGTCCCCTTGGTAGAACGCGAGCATGCCGGCGCTGACCAGCGCCTTGACCCGATGCACGGCGTGGCCGGGAGTAGCGAGCAGCGCCGCCAGCCACCGCCGGCCTTCCGTGAGGTGGGCCGCCGCCAGCCAGAACCATGCCAGGTGCGCCGCCAGCTGGAGACCGCACCCGGGGTCGTTGTTCACACACCAGGCAAGGGCGGCACGGCAGTTGTCGTGCTCGAGTTCAAGCCGCTCGCGCCAGGCCCCATGCTCAGCGGTCACCAGCCCAGCCTCACCGGCTGCCGCCAGTCCGAGACACCAGTCGCTGTGCTTCCTACGTGTCCTCTCCATGTCGCCCGCTTCCAGCAGGCGCTCCTGCCCGTACGCGCGCATGGTCTCCAGCAGGCGATAGCGGACAGCGCCGTCCCGCTGCTCCACCACGACCAGCGACTGGTCCACCAGCCGGGCCAGCAGCTCCAGCACGCGCTCGACCGGTACGCCGTCGCCCGCGCCTACCGCCTCCAGCGCCTCCAGCGCGCAGCCACCCGCGAAGACCGCCAGCCGGTCGAATAACTGGCGTTCCAGTGAGGAGAGCAAGTCGTAGCTCCAATCCACGGTCGCGCGCAACGTCTGCTGCCGTGGCGGCGCCGTCCGGCTGCCCGCCCGGAGGAGCCCGAACCGATCGTCGAGGTGGGCGGCAATCTGCTCCGCGCTCAGCACTTTCACGCGGGCCGCGGCCAGCTCCAAGGCCAGGGGCAGGCCGTCCAGGCCGCGGCAGATCTCGCTGACGGCGGGTGCGTTGCGCTCCGTCAGGGCGAAGGCCGGCACGGCCGCCGCCGCCCGGTCCAGGAACAGGCGGACCGCATCGCAGCACGCGAGGTCTGTAAGCGCCGGTCCCCCTCCAGCGGGCGGGAGCGCAAGGGGTGTTACCGGCCAACTGACCTCCCCGGTGATGCCCAGCGGCTGCCGGCTGGTCGCCAGGATGCAGAGCCGCGGGCAGGAGCGCAGCAGTGCCTCGGCGGTCGGGGCACAGGCGTCCAGGAGATGCTCGCAATTGTCGAGGATCAGCAGGAGGTGGCGATCGCCGACGGCGGCGACGAGCGTGGCTAGGAGGGGCTGGCCGGCCTGCTCCGGCACCCCCAGTATGGCCGCTAGGGCCTGCGGGACCAGCGCTGGGTCGGCGAGGCCGGCCAGTTCCACCAGCCAGGCGCCATCCTGGTAGTGGCGCTGAACCTGAGAACCGACCTCGAAGGCGAGCCGGGTTTTGCCCGTGCCGGGGGGCCCGGTCAGGGTGACGAGGCGCGGCGCGCTCGCGTCCCCGGCCACGCCGATGAGCCACTGCGTGACCGTCGCCAGGTCGGCCTCGCGGCCGATGAAGCTGTTCAGCGGGAGCGGCAGGAGCGGAGCGGCCCGCGGCGCTCCGTTCCTGGAGGCGCGTTCCTCCGCGTCGCGCAGCGAGCGCAACGGAGGCGGCGTGATGTCCGGACCGTCGACCAGCGGATTCCAGCGCTCGCGCAGCACCGAGACCACGGCGTCCAAGGCGCGGCGCTGCTCGCGGAAATACTCCGACCTGCTGACGGCGAGCCGGGTTTGCACGTTCGCTACCTCGAGCCCTTCCACGTAGCGCAGCGTGAGGAGCTGAAAGCGCCGCCCGGCAGGGTCGCGCGCCGTCGCGTCCGTGTCGGGACGCAAGGCGGCAATAGCTTCCAGGATCTGCTGTCGCAGGAACCTCCCGGCGACGACCGCGGCCATTCCTACTTCGCGCTGCGCCATCCGGACCAGCGGGTGGGTTTGCAAGTACACCGGGTCGTACAGGTGCGCCAGCGCATCACGGACCTGGCGGGCGAAGGCGTCGAAGGCATGGTCGGGTCGAGGCCCCTCGTCCTCACGATGGGCGGATACGTTCTGAAGCGACACAGCGCACCCCCCTTGACTCCCCGAGCGCCACGCCCGCCAGTAGGAACAGGCCGCGATTTGACGGCGGGGCGAAGCGCCGAGTAGGGCGATTGTAGGCGTTTGCCCGGCTGGATGGAAGCGGGTGGCGGCGGTCGCCGCCGCACCACATGCGGACCGTTTGGGGACCTTTCCCCAGATGAGGTGGCCGGCATGGTGCTGGTCGATTCCTCGCACGAAGACCAGGTGGTCGGCTGGAGCGCCGTGCTCACGCCGTCCCAACTCACGACGATCAAGAACGGCGTCGCCGCCAACCCCGAGGGCGTCGACATCGATGCCAGTTAGGTCCAAATGCGGGCGGCGGCGCCACTTCCGAACATCCCCCTGGTCGTCCTGAGCCACACCATCCCACCGGCAGAGGGCGAGGGCGTCGGGCCGCTCTCCCCTTACTCGCACTGGTCATGCGAAACCACCTTGCTCGTAGAGACGACGCGCTTGTGCATTGCCTCGCGTAACCCTTCACCATCTCCGAGCGCCGGCGCCGGGGCGCCGCCTTTAGGCTAGTATATCCGTCGTGATACGTCCCAAAGCACTCCCGAGTCGCTACGGAGGAATCGGCGGAGGCGCGACTCTCGCCATCCTCATCGCCCTCTACCTCGTGGGCGCTTTCAAGCTGGGCGTGATTCGTTGGGACGGCCTATCGCCGGAACCGTATCGGTACGTGTCGCCTCCTCCCGGTGTCCAGAATCCCGGCCCCCCCGCATCGGCGAGCCAGCAAATCACCTTCACCAATGGCGTGTCCAACCAGGCGCAGGTCTACACCTCGGACTTGCAGGCCCAGCTCATCCTTGGCGACGGCGCCTTTCCGCCGGACGCTACCAACAGCCCGGTTGCCGTGACCATCACGCCGCAGGCGCCGCCCCAACGTGCCAATCTCCAGTTTCACGGCAACGCCTACGTCGTCCACGCGGCGTACGCCTCGGGCGCCCCGGTGCCTGAGCCTTGGAAGAAGCCGGCGCTCGTGTACCTGCGCTTCCCTTCCGGCTCCTCGCCGAACGGCCTGTACCTCCTAACCGGCGGGCAAGCCACCCGTGTCAGTCCGACCGTCGACTTCCCCAGTTCGACCGTCCAAGGCAACAGCGACCAGGGGGGCGCCTTTGTCGCCGCCGGACCGCCGGTGGCGGCCAAGCCGCTCAGCAACAACCCTGCCCTTCTAGCCGCGCTCTTCACCGCGCCCGGAATCCTCATCGTTGCCGTTGGCGTAGTGCTGGCCCTGCGGTACCGAGCGGCGAACCGGCAACAGTAGCCGGTACAAACGTCCTTTCCCCGGGAATGGGCGTACCGGGGACCCCTCCTAACCCTCCCCGCCGCGGGGAGGGTTAGGAGGGGTCCGCCTTCGTCCCTGATCACACTCGCCGCCGCAAGAAGCGGCGCACCTCGCCTACCAGAATCAGCCCGACGACCGCGATAGGGATGATGGTGCAGGCAAGCTCAAATGGGGTGAAGCCAAGGAGGGCTGCGCTGACGTCGGCCGAGAAATGGACCTCGCCACCGCCTTGCGGTCCTTGAACCTGAATCGTAAAGAGCCATCGCCCAGCATCCGGCACCCGAACGTTGGCGGCATAATACTGCTTATTCGTTGCGTTCGCGTGCGTCGCGGGGTAGCCGGCCACGTCGGCCGGGCGAGCGGCCGGAGCGGCCTGAACACGAACGTCAGCGTCCGGTACGAGCTGGTCAACGCCTTCCAGGACAATGGCGGACACGTCGGCGATGCCTGTTCGCAGCGGGTTGGGGCTGGTCGTCACCGTCACGCGGTACGGCCCTACCACTTGATCCGCGACCTGCACCACACCACCGTCGGCCATGGCCGCGGCCGGAGCGGCACCGAGTAAGAGGACCGATCCTGCGATGAGCAGCGTTGAGATGCGTAACCTCAGGCGGTCGCAGGACCACGAAGCTGGCTGCATCGATATGACGCTGTCCCTCTGTCTACCCGGCGTAGGCGATGCCGTTGGGCGAGGCGCCGATAGCGATGCGACCGACCGTCCGGCTGTCAGTAGGATTCACCACGGTAATCGTGGCTCCTCCCTGGTCGGTGACGTACAGGCGCGAGCCGTCCGGCGTCACGATAACACCGTGCGCGCTCGGTCCGGCGGGAATGCGGCGAAGCTCGCGCAAGGTGGCGACATCGACCACCGAGACCATCCCGGGGTTCATGCAGGCGACGTAGAGCAGCTTGCCATCCGGTGACAACGTCTCCATAGCTGGAAGTGAGGCCACCGGCACGACCCCGACCACTGACTGCGATGTCGTGTCGATCTTGTCGACACTGGTACCAAGGTAGTTGGTAGTGAAGGCGAAGCGACCATCGGCGGTGAAGACGACTTCATAGGGGTTCGGACCGGTTGGAATGCGCTTGACGACCTTTTGCTGCTGGACATCCACCACGTCAACCGTGTTGTCGCGCGTGCTGGTGACGTAGACCTGCTGGCCGTCCGGGCTCACCCGGACGCCGTGGGGCAAGGCTCCAACGGGAATGTGCGCCAACAATTTCCGGGACTTCGGATCGATGACTGCCAGCGCGTTCACCGTGCCCAGGCTGACGTAGAGCCGGTCGCCCGACGGCGAGAAATTGAGGTCGTCGGAGAAGGCGCCGACGTCTACCCCACCAAGCTTCGCTCCCGTCGAGGCGGAAAAGATCTCGACTTTGGAGCCGCCGTACGAGGTGACCCAGAGATTCGTCCCATCGGGGCTGACTGTGAGGTGGTGCGGCTTCGGCTCGGTCTGGAGATGGGCCACGGTCTTTCCCGACGCGAGATCGACGACCGAGACTGAGTTGGCGTCGGCATCGGCAGTGAAGACTCGTGGCCCGGCGGGCATCCCGGCGACGGGCCCCGTCGTCGCCGAGCTGCAGCCGGCCAGGCCAAGCGCCGCTAACCCCGCGCCGGAAAGCAGAGTGCGCCTGCTCATCCTCACGATCGATCCACCTTCCCTGCGAACCAAGCGGCTCGGGAGCGAGCGGCTGCCGGTTCAGCCGGCTAACAATACACCACTCTCAAGTCTACGTTGACGATGTCACACCACATCGGCAGTCCTCACGATCCAAGCCGCAGCGCGAGGCCATCGGCCGAACAGGAAAGATGAAGTGCGCCGCCGCGGGGCGGGACGAAGGAGAGGTCCCCCACCCCATCCGCGTCTACCGGAGCCCGCAGTCCGAGCTCGTCGAGGCGCACCTGACTGCCACAGGCGGGATGATCCACGTACAGGGCTTGTAAGTCGACGCGCCGTCCCGCCCTCACAGTTACCTGTGCCGGATCAACGTCAGATGGATAGATCGCCACGTCCACGATCTGAGCTGGACCAGCAGGGCGCGTGTCGAAAGCCGAGACCGGCCCGCTGGGCTGGTCGGCGGGAACCTGAATGGAGAAGAGCGCGGAGGTCAATCGGCCGTCGCTGCGCCTGATGCGCAGCGCCATCCACCACGGCCCTTCCATTACGATGAGCATCCCCTGAGCTCGATACGTGCCGTCGGCGACGCGGGTAGCGGTGACGCCATGTGCTCCGTGCGACATGCCTTGCATGGCGAACTGGACGTCAACTTGCTGCACGTCCGTGGCCGGCTGCCCGGCCCGATTGAGCAAGCGGATGGCCACGCTGGCCGGGCGGAAGATCGCCGGCTGTAACTGGAGGACGATGTCGAGATCGCCAAAGGTGCGGCGCTGCGCGATGAGCGGTCCGTTCGCTGTCGGCACCGGCAGCGGAGCGTCGGACGTTGGAGAACTCGCCGACATAGCACCGGGTTGGGCGTTTACGTCGCTTGGGGCGCGACGTTCGGCAGCCACGCCGGCGATGGTAGCCGTGGCGACGGATTCCGCCGGCAGCGCGGTCGGAGACGCCGACACCGCCGCGAACGCGCTTCCCCCCGAAGCCCTGGCAGGGACCTGGACCGCGGCCTGCCCGGTCCCAGGCCCACCTAGAGAACCAAGGAGACCGCGGTCGCGCACATTGAAGGCGAACTGCAGCTGTACTGTCCTCCCGTCGCTCAGCGTCACGGTGGCGTCGGCGAGCCATGCGCCGGCCATACTCAGGTCGACAGTAGACCCGTAGCTCCCAAGCGATCCTGGTCTGGGCTGCAAAGTCGTCTGGCTGAGGTGCGCGTGCTCCGGCATCAGCCACAGCACCTGAATCTGCGCCGCGCTCAGGGGCTGTCCGGAGCTGTTAGTAAGATGCATTACCGCTTGGGCGACTCCTACCGTCGGCGGATCCGGCTGTATCGCCAGTGTCGCGTGGAGCATTTCCGCCGATGGCGTCGGGACCGGACTCGGCGCTGCCGGAGGCGCCGTCGGGACCGGCGAGGACGGAGCCGCGACGGGAATACTAAAGTTGCTGTCGACCTCGGGGAAGTTGTCGCGGCGCACCGTCATCAGCACTTGCCAAATGCCGGACACAGCGAACGCGGGCGCATTCAGGGTGTACTGGCCGTCCCCATTATGTTGAGTGGTGAGCACTCGTGTGCCCACGTCGATGGATTGCGCAGTCAAGCGCAGCTTGACCTCGGCATTGTTTACCGGCTTGCCGTCGCTGCCCTCCACCTGGACGGTGAACTGAGAGGTTGCCCCGGCCACCGCTGGGTTGGCGGCAAGGCTTAGAGCAAGATCTCCGGCCTTGGTCGCGGCGGCGAAGGATCGCGGCGCGGCAGCCGGCGTCGCTGTCGGCGTCGGCGGAACCGGGGTCGCCGTGGCCGGCAGCGCCGCCAGCGCCACCGAGACGTCCAGCTTTACCGCCGCCGCCGCCAGCGCCACACCCGGCGGTCCGACCTCCAGCATCGTGCCAGCGGCGAGGAGGACGACACCGGCGATGGCGAACTCTCGCCGCATCGCCTGTAGCAGGGGACGACCGGCCTCGGCGGCCAGAGCAAACACGCTAGCGGGCGCCGCGGACGCTGAGCCGCCAGCCGGCGCGGTTGGCGCTGCCGCGTGGGCCATGGCCGGTGTCGCCGCGCCGGTCGTGGCGTTGGCCAGGTGCGCCAGTGTGCGGCGATTGGCCGCGCCGAAGAGGATCAGGACCAGCAGGAGTGCGACCTTCACGTCCAACGCCTGACCATACGCGCTAGTTAGGAGATCTCCAAACGATGGAAGGAGTAGGATCGCCGCGTACGTTCCGGTCAGCACGATCAGGCCGACGCTGGCGAGCGCCAGCGGTGAGAAGCGCGCGATGGCTCGCGCCGCGACGGCCGCGCGCTGCATCTCGGCAAGGCGCCGCCAGACCGGCCAGAGCAGCAGCGCCGCGTAGGCAAGGCCGCCAACCCACACCCCAACGGCGAGCAGGTGAACCGAGAGGTCCAGCGTCCCCAGCGGACCCTGCCGCGCCACATGTCCGGCGGCGAGGTGGCTGTCGAGCGCCTGACTGACCAGGCCCACGGCGGCGACTAGCGCCAGCGCGGCGTGGGCAGGAGCATCCAACTGAGCAAGCACATGCCCGCCGGCGCGGCGCGGCATCAGGACACCGATCAGCGCGATGACCGCGAGCAGCGCAAAGGCTGCTTCGCGCACGGTCCAGACGCGTCCAGACCAAGGCGCCAGCAGCGCGCCGAGTACGGCCCCGGACACCAGATCGCCGGGAGGCAGGCCGGTGGCAATCTCCGCCTTAGCCAGCAATGAAAGGAAGGCGCCGCCAGCTCCCAACGCGGCACAGATTAGGACCAGCGTGTAGAAGCGCCGGCACAGTCGCCCCGCCAGAGCACTGCCGTCGACGCCCACCGAACCGAGCGCCGGCAGCAAGCAAACGAGCGCAAACATCGCGCCTCCGGCGGACAAGACGAGGGCCGTAAAGGCCAGCCAGCCGGCGACCAGATCGACCGCCGCCGTGGGCCGGTCAGTGGCTGGGTTGAGCAGGTCGGCCACGGCCTGCTCGGATTGGGACGGCAACGGTAGGGGGGTTGGCGCCGGAGTAGCAGTCGCCGATGGTCCGGCCGCTCCGGCTGCCGCGACCACGTCGGGAGCCGCGGTCGGCGTGGGCACCGCGACGGTAAAGGCAAAGCCCCCCTTGTTGGGATGGCCGTCGTCCGCCGAAACGTTGGACCAGACGACCGTGTAGACCCCCGGCGGGAGTGGCTGCAGATCCACCCCCATATGCAGTGTGTTGCCAGGGTCGACCTTCGTGTCGCCCTGGTCGACCCGTTGCCGCTCGCCATTGAAGACCTGGATCGTCGACACCCCGGGAGTAAGGTGTTCAGTAAACCAAATATCGACTCGTTGCGGGGGTGTCGCCAGCACGGCGCCCGGCTGGGGATCGGACTTGTCGGCGTAGGCATGCGCCAGCGCTTCGGCCGGATGCAGTGCGAGCCAGATCATGGCCAGGCAGACGCAAAGGACGGCAGCCCGATGCCTGGAGATTCCGGGACGAACAACGGCCATGGCGTCGCCTCTTTCGCGGGTCACTTTGGATCGTACCAGAGGGGATCAGGGGCGCGTGGAGCGTCAAGCAGTACGCGCCCCCAATCGTCGGCGCGGTTAGTCCTGCAGCTGAGGACGCGCCAGTCCGAAGGCGATGGCAATGGCGACAACTAATGCCGCGACCAGGGCCAAACCGGCCTGGACATCTGCAGCGGTATTCGCCATGCCCCCGCCACCGGACGTCGGCAGCCGCGGCTGCGCCACGGCCGCGCCGGACGCCGTAGACGCGGAGGAGCTCGCGGCTGGTGCGGGGGTCGGTACGCTGGCAGCCGCAGCGGCGCCGACGCTAAAGGTGAAGGTTCCCTCCACGACGCCCTTGTCGTCGTCAGCCACGGAATGCCACTTTACCGTGTAGGTACCGCTGCCGCCGGAACTGATGGGGACCGACGCCACCTTGGGCGCCTCAACAGTGACGAGCGTTTTGCCGCCATTGACGCTTTGGCCCTGTGGACCTAGGACGGCAATGATCGTGGCGTTCGGATCAAGGGCGTCGTCGAAGGTGATCGTTACGCTCGACGGCGCGGCGGCCAGGTGGGCTCCGGTCGCCGGATTGGATGACACATAATGGGCGTGCGCGAGCGCGACCGGCACGACCAGCAGCGACACGAGAAATCCCGCCACTATTGGCAGGATGCGCAGAGTTCGCATGAGAATTCCTTTCTATGACGTTACCTCAGCAAAAACCGACACGTCATACGCCTTCGATTCGCGCCAGTGGTTCGGTGATGGGGCGCCGGGGCGGTGGTCCGCGTCCGGCTCCCCGGCTCCGTTTCAGCCACGCGCGGCCGCCTTGTTTAGGCCGTGTCGCCCAGGGCGCTTCGCCACGCCATCGGAGCGATGAAGAAGGGAACAATTCGCTCAAGCCCTGGACATGACGCTCGACCATTGGCCGCACTGACCCAGGCACGGGGCTGCCGCTACCCGACTCGAGGCGGTGGGTCCAAGGGGACGAGCGCCACGGCGCGCCCAGCCATGAGGCCAGGCACCCGCATCGGAAGGGCGGCGAGGACGACCAGGCTGGCGATTCCGGCCATGATGAGGGCCGACGTATCGCTACCGCTCAACGCCTCCGCGCGCGACAAGGCATGTCGACCATTCGGCGCCGGCAGGAGGCCGGCAATCGATACGGGCTCAGGCAGGGGAAGGGTGGCCTCGACGACGTCCGTCGCCGTTGTGAAGGGAAGAAAGAATTCGTGCGTGCCAAAGAGATGAATGTGGACGTGCAGGTGGCCGTCGCTGTGGACGTGGAGGACGACGAGTCCGGCGAAATCCTCTTGATCGAAGCTATCGGCCTGCGCCTGGAGGGGCAGAACACCGGCGGGGCGGGCAACGACGTTCGGTCGTGCCATCAAGGAAACCGCGACCAGGGCAAGGAGCACCAGGCGGAACATTGCCACTCCCTGTGGCGCCCTCACATCGCCACCGTCAATAGTACCCCATAGGACTCACTCTGGCTGGCTGAGCCGCTGCATCGGCGCCTCCTGGCCGATGGTCGGTGATCCGCCAGGTCCGGCTCCGCGCGGCGATCACGCCCTACCCGCCGGCCAGCACCGCGCCGGCAACGGCGTCCGCGACCGTATGCGCCAGGATGGGCCCGACAAGGTCGTTGACCATTGCTCGCCACGTCCCGAGTAACAATCCCACGACCAGCCCGAGCAAGAGCAAGGAGATCGGATAGATGGCGGCGTGGGCCGCCGCGAAGGCTGTGCCGGAAACGACCACGGCTGGCACGACGCCGAATGTTGAGCGCACCAAAACGAAGAGGACGCCGCGAAAAAGCACCTCCTCGGTGACGGCCACGCTGGCGGCCGCGAGTACGGCCGCCAGCGCTAGCGGCGTGCTCACGCCATGGATCAGCGCCGGTCCAGTGAGGGCGAGCGCGAGCGCGGCGCCCCCACCTAGTCGCGGTCCCAGGCGATCGTGCCCTAGGCCGAGCTCGCCGATCCCAATCCGCATGGACCGGCATGCCGCCACGGCCACGAGGAGCAGCGCAGCGTAGCCGACAAGTGTAATTGGGCCGGCGCGCCCTGGCCAGCGCCCAGCAGCAGCGTCACGCCAGAGCGATACCAGGATGGCAAGTCCGGTCAATAGTGCGACCCCAAGCGGAGGCAAGCAATCCTTCGGACGCATCGCGACCGGTCCAGCCAGAGCGGTGACCGGCCCGGCGTGGTCTATGGCCAGACCGTCACGGCCGCGTCGTGGTTCGAGGTCCGCCACCTGACTAGCTCCTCGCTGAGCCGGGCGCCGTCGTGGCCGGTCGCAACGGCACCGTCAGCATGAGCGACTCGGTCGTCTGGTAGGGACGCGGATACACCACAACCTGTCCGCCTGGCTGCCACTGCCAGACCACGTTGGCGGCACGCTCGTTCTGGCCGGCATCGGACGCGGCGGCCGGCGCGAACTTCAAGCCGGCGCCGTTCACCTCGCTGCCGTCGGGCAGGTCCACTGCCAGGGCCGCCGAGCGTATGGCGTCGGGGGTAAAGGAGTGGACGCGCGGCAGCACGTCGTGCAACAAGCTCCAGGCGCCGACGAAGCCGGCGATCGCGGAGATACTCATGTCCCGGTGCTCCTGCTGGACATAGAGCGTCCGTGCCCGGTCAAGTACCACTCTTGTCGCAGGCGCAAGCGCGGCGCGATTGATCGTGGCGTCGGCCTTGTCCGACGCAAACACGCCGGTCGCCAGCGGACCCAGCTGCTGGCCGAACTCCGGCATGCAGAACGCCGAGCTCGTGCCGATCGCCCCTTTCAACCGCAAGCCGGAGCCGACGATAGCTCTCCAGATGGCGATGCCGTCACTCAGGTAGCTCGCATCCCACAGGAAGTCGGGATGAGTCGCCGCGAGCTGCCCGGCAATCGCCGCCGGATCGACGTTCCCAGCGTCGTAGCGGATCTGCGCCACGACCGGCATGCCATCGGCCTGCGCTTCCGCCAGCGCGCCCGCCGCAACCGAGGCGCCATAGACATCCCCTTCGTAGACCACCGCGACACGCGCTTGATCGGGCGACAGGCGCCAGGCGGGGAGGAGCACATCGTGCGTGAAGCGGGCGGACATCCGTCCCAGGTTGCTGCCGGCCGCCACGGTGCGAAAGACGTACGGCAAATGTCGCGCTGTCACGTCATCGGCAACAGCGCCGGTTTCCCACCAGACCGCGCGCAGCTTGTTCGCCTCGGCGCTGGCAGCTACCGACACCACGCTGCTGTAGCTGCCCAGCACCGCCGGCACGTGTTGGCGCCGCACCAGCTCATCGACGGCGGCGACGCCCGTGGGCGCGGTCGGCGCGTCGATGGGCCGTAGTGAGACGCGCCGGCCCTGAACGCCACCAGCCGCATTGGTCAGCGCCACGGCAGTCCGGACGCCGGCAAACTCGTCGACGCCGCCGGCGGCTTGCGGCCCTGTGAGCGGGTAGACGGCGCCAAGCACCAGCGCACCGGCGCCTGGTGCGGGTGAGCCGCATCCGGCGAGCACCAATCCTGCCATCGCGACGACAAGCCAAGCTCGAATGAGTAATCGCGTAGCCACACTCTTCGCCGTCACCTAATGCTCGGAGGCATGCATGGCCGTCGCGGCCGGCTCGACACTACACGACACAGGCCCATCTCTCCGTGACGTTCCCCACACCGGCTCCTGGGAAAGGCCACGCGGGCCAGATATTTCCCGCGGCGAGCTCGGCGGAACCAACATGAGCATAGCGCACGCGCCATGGGCGATCGCGGCGCCTCGGTGCGATCGACGTGGCGTCGATAACCGGCTGGACGCACGGACGGTAGCGACGGGGACTTTTCTCCCACCGCCACCTAACCGGCCACACCGCTGCTCGTTACGATCATTGACGGAGTGCGTACAAGAGCGCCGGAGGATTGTGGGCAGATGCAGTATCGAAGGTTAGGCGAGGCGGCAACGTGGCACGCTGCGCCATGGGCCCTGGCGTTCGTGTGCCTGTGCCTGCTTTGCGCACCATCACCGGCCCGCGCCGCCGGCGCCCTGGCCGGGCGGACCATCGTGCTGAACCCGGAGGAAGGCGGCAGTAGCTCGGGCGGCATCGTCGGGAGCGTCGAGGAAAAGGATCTCAACCTGGCCACGACCCTTGATGTCGGCGCGCTGCTTACCCAGGCCGGCGCCCGCGTCGTGTACACGCGTAGCAGCGACGTGACAGTCAGCCTGAAAGCGCGAAGCGCGCTCGCCAACCAGGCCGGTGCCGACGCCTTCATCACCATTGCCGCCAACACGCTGGGCGACCCGAGCTTCAGCGGCTCCATCACCTTCTACGGGCCAAGCGGTGGCTACGCGGATGGGCACACGCGATCGGCCGATCTGGTGGCGGAGAGCCGCAACCTGGCAAGAGACATCCAGGCGGGCGTCGTACAAGCCACCGGCGAGGTGGACCGCGGTGTCCAGAGCGCCGACTTCTACGTGCTGGGCTACTCGGAGATGCCCGCCATCCTCATCGAGACCGGCTTTATGACCAATCCGCCGGAGCTCCAGAAGCTGATCACGCCCAGCTATCAGCAGACAATCGCCCAGGGCATTGTGAGCGGGCTGACGCAATTCTTCGGAGCCCAACCCGGAGCGACGTTTCGACCCGACGCCACGCCGGCGCCACTGCCGGCTGCACTGGTTCCGAACGAGCGCTACGCCGGCGACGTGACCTACCCCGACCACAGCGTCGTCTCTCCGGGGCAGTCGCTGACCAAGACGTGGGCGGTGACGAATAGCGGAGCCGTCGCCTGGAACGACACCTTCAGCCTGACGTTACAACCCGGCGCCAGCGTCCAGTCGGCGCAAAGCGTCGCCCTGCCGGCTGTGGCGCCCGGCGAGACGGTGGACCTCAGCGCGTCCGTCACGGCGCCGAGTGCGCCGGGGACGTACACTGGGAGCTGGCGCCTGACCACGCCCGACGGCCATCCGTTTGGCACACCACTGTGGATCGTCGTCTCCGTGCCGGTTCCCCTATTCACGTCGTACTGGGTTGAGGCGACCCGGGCCACTCCACTCTATTCCGGACCGGCTGATCCCTCTGCCACGTTTGGCACGCTGGCACAGTGGTCGCCGCTGCTGGTGTTGGCCCCGCAAGACGGCCCACGCCTCTTCGTACGCAATCCGGCGACCGGCGGCGCCGCATATGTCGCCGCCGCAGCCGTCGGGCCGAGCGGTCCACCGGCCACCGGTCAGCGGGGTCAGAAGTCGGGGAGCAGCGACGCGACTGCTGATACGACGCCGTACCTCATCAAGCCGGGTGACACGCTCTCGAGCATCGCCACCGCCTTCGGAGTACGGGTCCTGGCGATCGCCCAGGCGAACGGGATCGCCGATCCGAGCGCCATTGTCGCGGGACGGACGCTGCAGATCCCAGATGGCGCGACGGTCTTCCGGCCATTCTGGGTGGAGAACTTCGCCAGGACCTCACTCTGGTCGGGCGTCGACCGCCGCGCGCTGGAGCTTGGGGTGGCGGCGCAGTTCACGCCGATGGAAGTGCTCGCACCGGCCCAGACCAACCGGTACCTGGTCCGCGTGTGGGCAACAGGAGGCATAGCCTACGTGGACGCCAACGTGGTCGGCCCGGCCGGAGCGCCGGGTGGTGCGCAGCAATGAAACGCTTGAGCCGTCGCATACCACTCCAAGTGTTGGCTCGGCTTATCATTTTGGCCGCCATGCTCGTCGCCTGCGGGCCTCGAGCGATCGGTCAGATGGTTACCAATACGAATACCTCCGTTGCTTTGCTTCAGCCGGTCGCGACAGCCGGCCCCGCCACGGCCGCCGGCTCCTCCAGCAACGCTGGCGACGTCGAGCAAGCCAGCAGCGCGGCGGGACGGACGCCGGTAAAGGCGGGTACGGTAGCAGCACCGGCCAGCCTGGGAGCAGGCGCGGTCGGCTCAACGTCGCCCGCGCTGACCACTGCGCGGGCGACCAGCGCATCGTCGCGCGCGGCAGCGACAACGGCAGCAGTCGCATCGACTGTGACCGTGTACGCCTATTTCACCCAAGGTAATCAGCTCGTCAAAGAGCAACGCGAAGTCTCCTCGACCGCGCCACTGCGCGAGAGCATCAATTCGTTGCTGGCCGGACCGAAGGATTCCGGCCACTTCACGCAGGTCCCCAAGGGAACGCGCTTGCTCGACGTCAATCTTGCCGGACCCAACGTCCTGATCGACCTATCGAGCCAAGCGGAGAATATCCAGGGCAGCCCGGCCATCCCTCTCTTCCTGGCCCAGGTGGTCTCCACCGCGACGCAGTTTCCCGCTGTCCGGCAGGTGACGCTGCGCATCGCCGGGCAACCGGTTACGTCCCTCGGCGGCGAAGGGATGGCCATCCCGGAGCCACTGGACCAGAGCGCCGTGCAGAAGATGCTCCAAACGCCATGACTATGGGGCAGATCGCTTGCCAGGAGGTGACGATCGTCGCCCAGTCGTTCGTCCTCAACGACGACGCCGGACAAATGTATCTGGAACCCGACTCAGCAGGAGGTGCTCGCGACTGAGTGGCGTCCCAGTCAGTGGCGGCCCCTAGCTCCGCCAATCCAGTTGGGTGATCTCCCCCGCTACGATGCTCACCTCGCCGATCGGGGTCGCGTAGTCCTCCCAAATCGTGTACACGCCGGCGGGCATCGGAAGGTAGACGGCGGCAAAGATGGAGCGGCCGCTGAAGCGCCGTTCCGCCACGTCCGTGTGCTTCCGAGCTGCATCATCGCCCTTGGGGCTGAGCTCAATCTCCTTGCCGCGGAGGTCGGCATTCGTGTAGATAACCAGAGAACCTGTGTCCTCCCCCACGTCTAGTACGACCGGCTGCGTGTGAACCCGCGGGATGGCCTCCCGGCCATACCTGGTGTAGCTGGTGGCGACCCGCTGTCCGTCGCTGGAAATCAGCAGATGATCGGACCAAAAGTGGGCGGTCTTGGCCACCACGGTAATGACGTTCTTGATCTGCTGCTTGATGTCCTGCCACTCTCCGACAGGCACATACAGCGTGCAATCGACGGCCCGCGCCTCTACCAGCTCTACCTCAATGGCATCGGCGAGCCAGCGCGCCATGTCGGTGGAGGCGCACGCGAGGGCCAGCCAGCCCGCCGAGGCGGGCGTCGCCTGCAGGCCACTGACCAAACGGATCCCTCGGGCGATCTCGGCGACGGCAAAGCGATAGGCCGGACTCTCCGTGTCGGCGTCCTGTGGAGCGCGCAGCAACGTGCCGCGATGAGGCGGCCCGCCCTCCTGCGCCAACGCGCAGAAGCTTTCCCACATGTTGCCCCAGTCCACGCTGCCGTCAGGCCCGTACCTCATCGGCGCCGACGCCATGGGCGTCGGGTCAGCTTCGGCATTGACGGGCATACGCTTGCGTTCCTTCAACAGCTCTATCGCGCACGGCCTTGCCGGCCCAATCGCCGGAAAGGCGAAACCAGGATCCCCACCAAACGGCCAAGACCAGCCTCGCGCAAGGCCGATTGTAGCTCGGTTTCTGCCCTCCCACGGGCGGCCATGGCCGAGCCGCACCACAGCAATCGAGTAGAGGAAGCATTTCAGGAGCCTGGCTTCGACCGCGCGGCCGCATCGGCGAGCCTTCAAGCGGTCCACCCGGGCCTGCCCGTGTTGGAGGTGTCCGCTCGCAGCGGCGCCGGCATGGAGGATTGGCTCCGGCTACTTCGCGGCCGGCTCAAGACCTCGTAGCCGCGGCGTCAACCTCTCGCGGCATTCGGTAGCGCGTTAGTAGTGGATGTGCTCGAGTACGCGGCGCTCCTGCGTTTCGTGTGATCCGGCCTGGGCGCAGTGTGCGCACACACCGACGACGACCACTTCGGTCTGCGTCGACGTGAAGTGGTGGTCGTGCTCCAGGTGGGCTTCCAAGTCCCGGACCAAGGAGTCTTCCAAATGGAGAACGCCGTGGCAGACCTGACAGATGGCGTGGCACATTGAGTGTCGATGTGCTTCGCCGGCTAGCTCGTAGCGAGCGGCGCCGCCGCCAAAGTGGGCGACACGGACTGCTCCGGACGCGGTGAGGGCGTCCAGCGCCCGGTAGACCGAGCTACGCGGGAGCTGAAGCTGCCGATCGTCCAGATCGCCGGCGATCTCTTCGGCCGTGCAGTGCGGACCAAGGCGGCTCAGCGCCTCCCAGACCAGACGCCGCGGCAGCGTCTGCCGCATGCCCGGCGCCAATGGCGCCGTGTGCTCGCGCATGTATGCCGCCCCCCGCCTATTCCGTACTCACCAGGGCGCCCCAGCGCTCCTCGATCCGGCGCAACTTCCAGATCGTGAATGCCGCGAGCCAGGTTACGACAAACGCGGCGACGATGATGAAGCCCATCTTGTTGAAGTCGAGGTTATTGAGGCCATCCCAGAACATTCCGCTCCAGTTGAGCTGGCCGCTCACGATCTGCAGCACTTCTACCATGCCGACGAACAGCGCCACGAAGACAGAGAGGCCCGTCACCGTCATGTTGTAGAACACCTTGCGGATGGGGTTGGAGAAGGCCCAGGAGTAGGCCTTGGCCATGAAAGCGCCATCCGTCGTGTCCATCAAGGACATGCCGGCAGCAAAAATGATTGGGAGCGCCAGCACGGCGATGATGGGCAGGTGCTTGGCCGCCGCCCCGGCAGAGATAGCCAGCAGGGACACCTCACTGGCCGTATCGAATCCGAGTCCGAACAGGAAGCCGACGAAATACATTTGCCAGCTCGAGGAGATGAGCTTGAAGAGCCGTCCGAATATCCGAGTCATGAAGCCGCCCGCCGTGAGATGGTGTTCGAGCTGACCGCGGTCGTAGGTCCCACGTTTCATGCGGCGGTAGACGTCGACGATGTCGCGCAGAATCAGCAGGTTGAGGAAGCCGATCAGCAGGAGGAAGGCGCCGGATACCGACGTGCCGATGAGGGCCCCGGTGGCCTTCAAGGCTCCGCCCTCGCCGCCATTGCCGATGACACCATTGATAACGGCTTGCACGGCCAGACCAAGCGCGAGCGCGATGAGGAAAACGACCGTGGAGTGCCCCAGCGAAAAGAAGAAGCCGATTCCTACCGGCTTCTTGCCTTCCTGGAGCAGCTTTCGCGTCGTGTTATCGATCGCGGAGATGTGGTCGGCGTCAAAGGCGTGGCGCAGCCCAAAGGTGTAGGCTAACCCCGCCAGTCCGAGCATCACAGGATAGCGCGGCGCCACGTAGAGGAGCATCGCCCCCCAACCTACAACATGCAACAGAACGACTCCGCCGTATAGCCAGGCTAGCCGCCGCCGTTCGCTCGCGTCGAAGTGCTGGGTAAGCGCAAGCGCAATCGATGCCACGACCGGTCTCCTTCACTAGCCCGAACAGCCATAGCTGAGGTACAGCCGCCTTGGCCAGGCGGTGTGCCAACAGACAGTAGCATGCAATTGCGATTAACCGCTATTGCAATCATGTCGCAGATGAACCGGCGGACCAATGGGAGGTTGGCGTGTCGTGGGTCGCCTCTCGCGCCCTTGTCCCTCCAGCGGCCTTCGAGGGCCACAGCGTACCTGCGCAGCGCCGGGCTGTCACCGTAGCCAGTAGGACCTTCGGGGCATGTGCCTGGCCGTCAGGAGCCGGTACGAGGAGGCGGTGCTACGCTGCGGCGCAATGGATACTCGGCTTGCTATCCCGTCGCGGCGGCATCGGCCGCGCTCCTGGCACGTCCTCCTCGTTTCGCTCCTTTGGCTGGCCGTCGTTCCTTTCGGGCCGTTCGGCCGCGGCGCAACAGCGGGCGCCGCCGCGTCGCCGGCAACACCAGGCCCTTCGGCCTCACCGGTCTCCACCGCGTCGGTCGTTCCCACACCCAGCCCCACACCGACGACGCCGTCGCCGTATGTCCTGCCCTGGCCGCGCGGCGAAACCTTTACCTGCGTACAGGGAAACTTTGGCAAGTTCAGCCACCAGGGCGTGCAGGCCTACGCTTGGGATTTCGCCATGCCGGTCGGCAGCGTCATTTTGGCGGCGCGGGCCGGCGTCGTCCGCTATGTGTTCCAGGACAGCAACGTCGGTGGGACAGATTGGAAGGACGATGTCAGCAAAGCCAACTACGTCGTCATCGATCACGGCGACGGCACCAGTGGACTCTACCTGCACCTGATGTTCCACGGCGCGCTCGTCAAGGTGGGCGACCAGGTCGGCCAGGGGCGGCCCATTGGCTACAGCGGCGACACCGGCTTCGGTACGGGCCCGCACCTGCACTTCATGGTGGAGAAGACGTTGCCGCTGAATTGGTTCAGCCAGTCGATTCCGGTCCACTTCGCCGACGTCGCGGCCAATGGCGGCGTCCCGGTGGAGGACAGCGCGTATACATCGGGCAATGCCGGCGCCGCCGTAACGAGGGCGCCCACGATCGTCAACATCGCCAACGCTCCCGCGTCCGTCTCACCGGGGGCCACGCCGCCGGTCGGTGGCGCCGAAGCCCGACCGCTCGACGCCAAGTTCGTCCAAGACCTCACCCTGCCCGACGGAGGCTCCGTCTACGGCGGACAGACGTTCACAAAATCCTGGCAGCTTCGCAATTCGGGCGCCCGGCCGTGGCCCGCTGGGACACACCTCGTCATGCAGGGGTCGAGCCAAATCATGGTCCTGAGTACCGCTTCCGTCGATCAGGTCGAGCGGGGGGGGAGCGCCTACGTCAGCGCGACGCTGCGCGCCCCAACCGGATCGCCCAATTCGATGGAGCGGGATGTGTTTCGCCTGGTCGGCGGCGACGGCACGACCTTCGGTGACGAGCTGTGGTTGCGGCTACAAATTGGTGGTGACCTGCCCACACTGCCGGCAGCGCCACGGGACGTAGCCGGCAGCAATAGCTATTTTGCTCAGATCGGCCACAACGTTGGCGACCCGTTCCTGCAGTTCTTCCGCGACGATGGCGGCGTCGACATCTTCGGCTATCCGCGCACCGAGCAGATACAGCAAGGCGGCATGACCGTTCAGTATTTCCAGCGCGCCCGCTTCGAGTATCATCCCGAGCTGCCGACTGGGCAACGTGTTCAGCTCACGCTCCTTGGCGATCAGCTCACGACCGATCAGCGGCCCTTCCCGCCGGCCGGCCCATCCGCCTCGACCGCCCAACACGAGTACTTCCCGGAAACGCGCCATTCCGTGAGCTTCGGCTTTCTGCGCTACTTTAGTTCCCACGGGAAGATTGCGACCTTCGGCTATCCGACGTCGGAGGAGCTGCGCGTCGCCGGACCACACGGACCGACCACGATCCAATACTTCCAGCGCGCCCGGTTTGAGTATCACCCCGAGTTTGCCGGGACACCCTACGAAGTGGAGCTGGGGCTGCTGGGTGACGACGAGCTCACCCAGATGGGCTGGCTGCCCCTGCCGCCCGGGGCAAGCGCGGCAGCGACGACCGCCGCTGCCAGCCCCACGCCCACTGCCGTGCCGCCACCGTCACCGACTCCAACTCCCACGCCGACCGCAAGCGGCAATGTGGCCGAAGCCCCGTCGTCGAAGGCCTCGGCATCGCCGTCACCCGAGCACAGCTCAAGCACCTTCACCGCCGGCCAGACGGTCACCGTCGCGGCGCTCGGCCTGCGGATGCACTCCGGCCCGTCGGTCGACAGCCCGGTCATCGGTTACCTCAACAAGGGTGAGCGAGTGCGGGTCATCGGGGTGAGCAGCGGCTGGGCACAGGTGACCGGACCCAGTCAGGCCCAAGGCTACGTCGACGCGAGCTACCTGGCAGCGGGGTAGTCGGCGCCCCTAGGCCGAGGCCGCGGTCTCCTTGCAATCGTGGCAACGGCCAAACAACTCGATGGAGTGTCCCTCCAGGTCGAAGCCGGTCTGGTTCGCAATCGAGCTGAAGGCGTCCCCGGGCAGGCAGGCCTCGACCTCGACGACGCGGTGGCACTGGGTACACGTCAGGTGGTGATGGTGCTCGGCCCCACAGACGCGGTAGCGGTGGGTATTGTCGGCAAAGTCGACTCGGTCGAGGACGCCCCGCGCGAGCAGGATATCGACGGCGCGGAAGACGGTCGCTCGACCGAGGCCGGGATCGACCGACTGCAACGTGCGCCACAGGTCATCGGAGGAAAAATTCTGCCCGTCCGTCGCCAGTTCCGCCAACTGCTCGGCGATCAACCGTCGCGGCCGGGTGTTGCGCAACCCAGCCTGTTCGAAGGCGAGACGGACCGCCGCCGCCGTGACCATCACGACCTGAAAGTCCTCCCGATTGGGCCTGTTAGCCCTCGACTGAAATAGGCTGGCCCCTCCCTATGCTACCACTCTGGTCCGGCGTGGGACAGGAGCAACGCCCAATCCACCGCTCTAGTACCACCCTCATCTTTGATACACGGTATCGTTGACAGGACTCTCGGCCGCTGGTAGGCTGATGCGTTGTTGAGACAAAATATCATTTGCCGGTCTCGCTCGTCATTCAGGTGGCCTGGAGAAGCGCCCGTGCCCGACATTCGACCCACGGCAGCGAGCATCCGCGTTTGGCGACCGCGACCGAAGAGCGCGGCCGTGTCGCTCGGCCGAACCTGGCGACGCCTGCTGACGCTGATGCTTTTGGCGCTGACGCTCGCGGCTTGCGGGTCGGGCGCTACGTCGCCGGCGGCAGGTGGTAGCAGCGCACCTGGCGGCGCGAGCACCGTAACCTCCTCAACGGCATCCAGCACGGCAGTATCCGCCAACGCTGCAGCCACTTCCACAGCAACCCCAGGTGCAACGGCCGGCCCTAAGCTGCAGGTCGTCGCCGCGGAGAATTTCTGGGGAAGCCTGGCCGGCCAGCTCGGCGGCGACCACGTCCAGGTCACGAGCATCATCACCAATCCGGATACGGACCCGCACGCCTACGAGCCCAAGCCTACCGACGCCCGGCTGATCGCCAGCGCTCGCTACGTGATCGTCAATGGGGCCGGCTACGACCCCTGGGCGCCGAAGCTTCTGGCCGCCAACCCCGTGGCCGGTCGCAAAGTGCTGACTATCGGCGACCTGGTCGGCAAGAAAGACGGCGACAACCCACACCTTTGGTACAGCCCCGACTACGTGGCCAAGGTGATCGCCCGGATCACGGCGGATTACCAGGCCCTGGATCCCGCCGATGCATCGTACTTTGATCAGCAGCAAACTCAGGCCAACACGCTGGGCCTCCAGACGTACCACGACCTCGTCGGCACGATCAAGCAGCGCTACGCCGGCACGCCGGTCAGCGCCACCGAGAGCATCTTCTTCTACCAGGCCGACGCGTTGGGGCTGCACCTGATCACGCCGCCGGGCTTCATGCAGGCCATCAGCGACGGCAACGAGCCGACGGCGGCCGACAGGGCGACGTTTGACCAACAAATCGCCCAGCACCAGATCAAGGTGTTCGTTAATAACAAACAGAATGAAACGCCGGACACCACCGCGCTCAAGCAAAAGGCGCAGTCCGCCGGCATCCCCATCGTCGACATCACGGAGACGCTCGACCCGGCGACCGCGAGCTTCCAGGATTGGCAGGATGCCCAGTTGCAGACGCTGCAGCAGGCGCTGGCCAAGGCGACAGGACATTGAGCATGACGATCCGCGGTCGGTTAGTACATGGGTTCGGCAACTCCAGCGCCACAGACGTAGCGACGCAACGTGAGGAGGTTCTCCGCTTCACCGCCGCGGGTGTGCAACTGGGCGGGCGCACGATTTGGAGCGGCCTCGACCTCACCGTGTACGCCGGCCAGTTCATCGCCATACTGGGACCGAACGGCGCGGGCAAGTCGACGCTGCTGAAGACTATTCTGGGCGTTCTTCCCTTGCACGAGGGCGAGCTCGCCGTCCTGGGAGAGCCGGCGCGCCGCGGCAACGCCGCGGTCGGCTATCTGCCCCAGCGTCGCAACTTCGATACCGACGTGCGCATCCGAGCGCGCGACCTGGTGCGCCTCGGTTTGGACGGCGCCCGCTGGGGAGTGCCGATCCCCCTGCTCCGGCGACTCTTCGGAGGCGGCGAGCAAGTCCGCGAGGAAGATCGGCGGGTACAGGAGGCGCTCGACCTGGTCGGCGCGACCGACTACGCCAATCGCCCGATCGGCGAGCTCTCCGGTGGTGAGCAGCAACGCGTGCTGATCGCCCAGGCGCTGATCAGCCGGCCGCGTCTGCTCCTTCTCGACGAGCCGTTCGAGAGCCTTGACTTGCAGCATCAACAGTCGGTTGCCGCCTTGATCCGGCGGGTCAGCCGCGCCTATGGCATCACCGTGCTGCTGGTGGCGCACGACGTCAATCCGATCCTCCCCTACTTGGATCGAGTGCTCTACGTCGCCCGCGGGCAGACCGCTGCCGGCGCCCCCGAGGCGGTGATGACGTCGGCGACGCTGTCGCGCCTCTACGACGCCCCCGTCGAGGTGCTGCGCGCCAAGGATGGGCGGATCGTCGTCGTCGGCCAGCCGGAAGGGGACGTGAGCCATGGCGCCCACCCCGGCTGATACCGCCGCCGGGCAGGTCCACCTGTCCTGGAACCTCCTCCACGACTTGCAGCAGCTCTTGGCGTTCCATTTCATGCAGAACGCCTACCTGGCCGGGACACTCATCGCGATCGTCGCCGGCGCCGCCGGCTACTACATGGTGCTGCGCCGCCAGAGCTTCGCCGGCCACACGCTGGCCAACGTGGGGTTCGCGGGAGCCGCCGGGGCGGCGGTGGTCGGCGCCTCGCCGCTGCTCGGCCTGGTGGTGTTCAGCACCGCGGCTGCGTTCGGCTTCGGCCTGCTCACCGTAGGACGGTCGGCAACGTCGGGCAGCGCGACCGTGGCGGTGGCCACGGTCCATACCTTCTTCCTTGGCCTGGGCCTGCTCTTCGAGCAACTCTACGCGCACTACGCGGCGGCGATCTACGCCGTCCTCTTCGGCGCCGTGCTCGGCATCGCCGACGATGACGTGCGCGCGGTCGCCGCGACGACACTCGTCACGGTGGCCGCGTTGATCGTCATTGGCCGGCCGCTGCTCTTCGCTTCGATCGACCCGGCGGTCGCCGAGTCGCGCGGCGTACCAGTAGGCGCCCTTTCCTATCTCTTTCTGGTCATCCTCGCGCTCGCCGTCGCCGAGGCGGTCCAGGTGGTTGGCGTGCTGCTCATCTTCTCGCTGCTCGTCACCCCGGCCGCCGTCGCCCAACGACTCACGGCGCGACCCGCTGCCGCGCTCGCCCTGTCAATCCTCCTGGCGCTGCTGTTCACCTGGCTCGGCCTCGCCGTTGCCTACTTCACGCCGTATCCCGTGGGCTTCTTCATCAGCAGCTTCGCTTTCGGAACCTACGTCCTCGTCCGCTTGCTGCCATTGACGCAAGGTCGCCAAGGCGGTGGCGCCCAGGGAAGGCTGGCTGGGGGTCCGGCGTGATCGGCTCGCCGCTGCTGTCGACGTTGATACCGTTCTCGCCCAATCTGGTCGCCGACGCGCAAACGATGCTCCAGCTGGATTTCATGCGCTCCGCTTTCGTCGCCGGAACGGTCACGGCGGTCGTGGCGGGCCTCGTGGGCTACTTCGTCGTGCTGCGCCACCTGGCCTTCGCCGGCGACGCCCTCTCGCACGTGGCGTTTGCCGGATCGTTGGGCGCGCTCGTCGCCGGCCTCAATCCCTTGCTCGGGCTGTTCGGCCTGACCGCGCTCGCCGGACTGGGCATGGGCGTGCTGGGGACACGAGCGCGGGCGCGCGACGAGGCGGTGGGGACGCTCCTGGCCTGGGTGCTCGGCCTAGGCGTGCTGTTCCTCAGCCTCATCACGTCACGGTCCAGCGCGTCCAACGGCACGATCGGCGTCAACGTGCTCTTCGGCTCCATCTTTGGCCTCTCAGTGCCCCAAGTCCATATGTCGGTGCTGGCCGCCGTCGTGGCGATCCCTCTGGTCCTAGCGTTGGCCCGGCCCTTGCTCTTCGCCTCGATCGATCCTGACGTCGCCGCGGCGCGCGGCGTGCCCGTGCGGGCGCTCGGCGTTGGCTTCCTCGTCCTGGTGGGCATCGCCGTGGCGGAGGCCGTACCGGCGCTGGGCGCCCTGATGGTCTTCGCCCTGCTCATCACCCCCGCCGCCATCGCCCAGCGGCTCGAGCGCCGTCCCTTCCGCGCGCTATTCCTCGCCGCCGCGATTTCAGTGCTGTTCACCTGGGTGGGGCTCACCGTCGCCTTCTATCTTCCCCTGCCGGTGAGCTTCGTCATCAGCGCGCTGGCATTCGTGGGTTACGTCGGGGTGGTCGTGTGGCAGGCGGGTACTCACGGTCTGGTATCCCGCTCGCCGGTAACGGGCGCTTTCACGGAGCCGCGGTGATCTTGCGCCTGGCATGGAATGCGCTCGGCCAAAAGTCTGCCGTCAGCCGATCTGAACGCCGCCTGATAGGTAAAGTGCAGCCATCAGGGCGATTGCTCAAGATCGATCACCTCGATGCGCGGCGCAAAACGAGCGAAGTCGCGGACGTTGTGGGTCAGCAACCGGCCGATGCCGTAGGCCTGCATCGTGGCCACGATATTAGCGTCATGCACCTGTTTGCCGCCGATGGATAGCTCCTGCAAGAGATCAAGCAGCTTGGCGGTGACGTCCGCGCTCTCCTCCGCCACGCGGAAGCGCTGCTCAAACACCCGAATCTGGGCTACCAGTACCGCGATCGACACCGGCTTGCCGAACGTTTGCGGCCGGCTGAGCACCGCCAGGTACTCTCTAATGATCTGCCGGCTGATCCAGAGGTCGTGCCCGGCCCCTTCGAGGCGCCGGATGGCCCGCACCGCCGCCTCGTGCCATGGGGCAGAAGCAATGGTCGCAAAGACTAGCCCGTTGGTGTCCAGGAATACCGAGTCAGCGGCCATCATCGTCATACATGTCGCTCCGCTGCAAGGAAAGTTCCGGCGGCCAAGGCCCTAGGTCAAGGATGGGGAGATCCGGCCGGGGCTGGAGACGACTCCTTTCGGCGGGATCGCCAATGACAATCACGACCCGGTGCTGCCCAGGTTCGACGTCGCTGGGCACGCGCACCGAAAGCTCACCGTTGGGCGAGACGTTCGCTGTTGTCTCAATGGTTCGCACGACGTTCCCTCCGCTGGGCCAGACAGACCCGCCCGGAAAGCATAGCACCAGCGAGAGGCCAACAGAGGAAGGTGACGGTTTTCTGGACCCCGAACCTCGCCGCGCGCTCGATCGTGGGCAAGATCAGCCCTCAACCGTGCGCACCAACAGCACCGGCGCGGTGGTGCGAGACAGCAGCCGCGTCGCCACGCTGCCGGTCCAGATGGCCTGCAACCCGGCGCGGCCGTGCGTCGCCACCACCACGAGACCGGCCTGGTGCTCGGCCACATCGCCGGCCAGTTGGTCGGGCGTATCCCCTCGGCGCACCTCTGTTTCCACCTCTAGCCCGGCCTCTCGCAGCCGGTCCGCCTGTTGGCGCAGATAAGCGTCCGCCTGCTCGCGCTCGAGGTCGAGCATCACTCGCGTCGCCGAGGGCAGGAGCGTCGCCAGTGGCGATTGGTCGCCGCGCACGGTGGCGCGCGTTGCCACCACCATCGTCAGGTGCAATCGGGCGGAAAAGGCCTTGGCCAGCTCCACGGCCGGCGCGATCGCCACTTCCGACGCAGCCGTGGCGTCCAGGGGGACCAGGACCGTCCGCGGCGCAAAAGCGGGCGGCGCGGAACCAGCCGCCGGAGGTCGGATCAGGAGCACCGGCGTCGTCCCGCGCTGAACGACCTGCTGCGCGATGCTACCGAAGAGCAGTCCCCGCACCCCGCCGCCACCGTGCGTGCAGAGCACGATCAGGTCGGTCTGCTCCTCATCGCTATGCTGGGCAATGCTGACTGCGACATTTCCCTCGGGCGCGTCGTGGACGTGGACACGGGCAGTCAGGCCGCGCACCTGCAATGCGCCGGCAAGGCCGCGCAGATAGGCGTCGGCCGCGGCATTGTCCGTGAAATGACGCTCGCCGTGGACAGTGGCCGGGGCGCCACGCTCGATCACGTGTAGCAGCACGATCGTAGAGCCAAAGGCCGCGGCAATGCCCGCGGCCGCCGGTAGCGCCGCTTCCGCCAGCCGCGAGCCGTCCAGAGGAAGGAGCAGTCGATTGAACACCGGAGCGACCACCTCACTACACCAGACAACTGCCGCCAGCTTAGCTTCCGGCGACTGTCGCGCCGGGGAGCACGCCACCAACGGTCGTGTAGAGCAGTATCACATTGAGGGCCACGATCACCATAGCACAGACGACTGAAAGGACACGAACGACCGGACCGTTCACCAACAAGTCGCCCATCACGTCGCGGCGGCGCGTGAGCAAGATCAGGCTAATGATCGGCACCGGCAAGACGAAGCTCAACACCACCTGGCTCACCACGAGCACCTGGCTGGAGTCGAGCCCGATCTTGATCACGATGAGCGCCGGCAGCATCGTCAGCAGCCGGCGCAGCCAGATGGGAACTGTGAAGTTGATGAAGCCTTGCATGATGATCTGGCCGGCCATCGTGCCCACCGCGGAGGAGGAGAGGCCGGACGCCAGCAGCGAGATGCCGAACACGACGCTACTGGCGCCGCCCAGCAGCGGCGTCAATGTCTGGAAGGCCTGCTCTATCGTGCCCACGTCGCTGTGGCCGGTGTTGTGGAAGACGCTCGCCGCCATAAACAGCATGGCCATATTGATCAGCCCGGCAAGCCCCATCGCCATCACCACGTCCGCGATCTCGAAGCGAAAGATGCGCCGCGCCTCGGCGGGATTCCTGCCGACGATGCGGCGCTGGGTCAGGCTGGAGTGTAAGTAGATGACGTGCGGCATCACGGTCGCGCCGACGATGCCTACTACCAGGAGGGTACTATCGCCGTTGAGCCAGGGTACGACGGAGTGGTAGGCGATTTGCCCCCAATCGGGACGGGCGAACACCGTTTCCAGGACGTAGCTGAGCGCGATCACCCCGACCAACACCCCGATGACCGCCTCCAATGGCCGGAAGCCATAGCGCTGCAGGCCGAGGATGGCAAAGGTGCAAACACCGGTGAGCAGACCAGCGACAAATAAAGGGATGTGGAACAGGATATTGAAGCCGATGCTGGCGCCCAAGAACTCTGCCAGGTCGGTCGCCATGGCCCCGACCTCAGCCACGACCCACATGCCGAACACAACCGGGAAGGGAAAGTGCCGGCGGCACAGCTCGGGCAAGTTCAACCCGGTCGCGATGCCCACCTTAGCGGACATGCTCTGGAGCAACATGGCCATAAGGTTGGCCAGGACGATGACCCAGAGCAAGTTGTAGCCGAACTGGGCGCCGCCACCGATGTTGGTCGCGAAGTTGCCAGGATCGATGTAGGCCACGCAAGCGATGAATGCCGGTCCCAAGAAAGGCAACACCGCCAGGGGCCCGCGACGCCGGCCCTCGATGGCGGCCCGCGCGGCCGTTTCCGTGCGTTTGGTCTGAGGCGTCGGGACCGGCTCCCGCCTTGACACGTCTCGGACGAGCGTAGCCTCATGCTTCGTCGCCGGCAATGGCTCCAAGCTCGCCTCCTTGATTGTTTCTGCGCATATCGAAAGTTGTTGGCACTCAAATAATAACCATGAGCAGCCGCAAATGCAAGCGTGCGAGTCACCGGTCTAGCCCGGGGCCGGTGACGGGGCCGGGATGATGCGCGGTTGGCCGGCGGGCGCCAGCAGAGAGAAGAGTGCGACGGCAGCCACCTCGCCGGAATTAACAGGCCGGTGCGGCAACCCCGGCAGCTCGCTCCAGCACTGATCGGAGCTGAGCGTTACTCCCACGTGCTCGCGTATCTCCACCTGGAGGACGCCCTGCAAGACGCACAGGCTTCCCGGGCCCGGGTGCGTGTGCCACAGCCCGGCGTAGTGGGGCGGATAGACCTCGCGGTCGACGGTGGCCAGGAGTTGACCGTCGTCGCCGGGGAAGCGCTGAGTGAACAAGAATTGGGGCGACGGCGGCGATCCGCGTGGGCCTACAATGGTCCCGCCTGGCGCGCATCCGGCCATTAGCAGCAGAACCACGACGCAGCAGGTCCCCAACAGTGGGCGCATAACGATAGTGTAATCTTTGACCGACCGCGGCAGCAGGCCGTACACTGGTCGGCTGAGGCGTTATAGCTAGCTTGGAAACACGGACGGATGAAGAGAACCTGGCAACCGAAGCGCATCCCACGCCGACGCGAGCACGGCTTCTTGAAGCGCATGTCCACGCGAGCAGGGAGGCACATCTTGGCTGCGCGGCGGCTGAAGGGCCGGCACAAGCTGACGGTGGTCTAGCCCAAGGGAGGAGCGAGTCGCCAGCGTGGACAAGGAGCACCGCGTCCGCAGCCGAGGCGACTTCATACGGGTCCAGCGGGACGGTCGCCGCCTGGCACATCCCCTGCTCCGTCTGCAGTGGGCGGCCAACGGCCTCGACGTCACGAGGTTCGGTTTCGTCGTCGGCAAGCGGGTCGCGCGAAAGGCGCACGAGCGCAACCTGGTCCGCCGACGACTGCGCGCACTGGCGCGCAGTCGGGTTGCTCAGCTCGCGCCGGGTATGGACATTGTCGTCATAGCGCAGCGGCCGGCGGCGACGGCGAGCTTCGCCGAGCTTGCGACGGCGTTGCAGCAACTGATTCGGCGCGCGCCGTTAGCGGGCTCGCAGAGCGGAGAGGGGAGCGCGGCCGACGCGACAGCGCCGTGAGGCAGCTCGTTCTCCTAGCAATACGCGGCTACCAGCGCTTCATCTCGCCGCTGCTCCCACCGTCCTGCCGGTACCAGCCCACCTGCTCCGAGTACGCGTTCCAGGCCATCAGTAGGTATGGTATAGTCCGAGGAGGGGCGAAAGCGCTCTGGCGCATCTTGCGCTGTCATCCATTTAGTCGGGGTGGCTACGATCCTCTACGGTAAGCCGGGCCCCGGCCACTTGTTTTGCCGGATGGAAACCGAATAGAGGAGGCCATTTCGACCTTGGGCGCCTTGTGGACCCAGTACGTCATCGACCCCATGACGTGGGGACTGGACCAGTTTACTCATTACCTGTGGGGCAGCTATGCCCTGGCCATCATCGCCTTCACCATCTTTATCAAGGTCTTGCTGCTGCCACTGACCATGAAGCAGCTGCAGAGCCAGCGGGCGCAGCAGGCGCTCCAGCCGCAGCTTCAGGAGCTGAAGCGAAAGTACGGCAATGACAAGGTTAAGCTGAACGAAGAGACCATGCGTCTCTATAAGGAGAATAACGCCAATCCCGTCGCCGGATGCTTGCCGACGCTGATTCAGTTCCCTATCCTTATCGGCCTCTACAATGCCCTGTACGCGCTGCTTCGCCAGCCGGGCGTCCACGCCGGCTTCTTGTGGGTCAGGAACCTCGCCCTTCCCGACTTCTGGTCGGTGACCGACCCGGTGACCCATCACATGATCTTTAACGGCCTCTTCATCCTTCCGCTGCTGGCGGGTGGCTTGCAGTGGATTCAACAGCGCATGATGATGAACCCAGCGGCCAACCAGGATCCGCAGCAGAAGATGATGAATCAGATGATGCAGTTCATGCCGCTGATGGTCGTCTTCTTCGGCTTCCGTTTCCCGGCCGGTCTCGCCGTGTACTGGTGTACCTCCACCCTGGTCGCCATCGTCCAGCAATATTTCATCAACGGTTGGGGCTCGCTCGCGACTTTGGTCCCGGTCCTGCGCTACATCCCCCCGCCTGGGCGCTCCGGCATTGTCCCGCCGCCTCCCTCCGTGACTGCCCCCAGCGTTGATGATTCACCGCGAGCGGTCAAGACCGCCGCCCGCGGTCGCCCACAGCTTAGCTCGTCGAATGGTCGAGATGCGAAGAGGGACGGACCAACAAATGGCGCCGCCGCTCCGTCTGGTCTCGAGGATGGCGGCACGGCGGCGCGCGGCGGCGCCGTCCGCGCAGCGCCTCGTGCGGGCGAGCAGGGAGTCCGTCGAAATGGACCGGACGCTGGCCGAACTCGTCCGGCAACACGAAAACAGGGGAGTAAGCGTTAGCTCATGGACCGCGTCGAAGCGACCGGCAGAACGGTCAACGAAGCGATCGACAATGCCCTCGTGCGCCTGGCCACAACACGCGAGCACGTCGACGTCGAGATCATATCCGAGGGGAGCCGCGGCATCTTAGGAATCGGCGCCGAGGATGCCCGCGTCGTAGTGTTGTTGCGCGCCGCCGTGCCGAGCGCCACAGCGGCGCCATCACCCGTCGCCCCGCCTGCACGCCGGCCCTCCGGCCTGGAAGCCTCGGTGCGCCAGCCGCTCGCGCCGCTACACGAGGACCTACCGGATGTCGAAGAGCCGGACGAAGCTGGGGACGACGCGGCTGAGGGCGTCGCGATCGCGAGCGATGAGTTGATTGAGGTATCGACAGGGGCGCTACGAGAGCTCCTCACGCTGATGCACGTCGACGGCGAGGTGGAGATTCGGAGCAGCACATTCCCGCTGACCCTCAACGTCCACGGCGACGACCTGGGCATCCTGATCGGTCGCCACGGCGAGACCTTGGCAGCGCTCCAGTTTGTCGTCAACCTGGTCGTCGGCCGGCGCATGGGGCGCTGGACGCGTGTCGTCGTGGATGTCGAAGAGTACCGAATGCGGCGCGAGCGCACCTTGCGCGACATTGCCTCGCGGGCCGCCGATCGGGTCCGCCGAACGCGTCAGACCGTGACACTGGAGCCGATGCCGTCCAACGAGCGGCGCATCGTTCACCTGACCCTCCAGGGCGACCGCTTTGTGTCCACGCACAGCATCGGGGAAGGTGAGGGCCGCAAGGTGGTCATCTCGCCGCGGGGTCGATGAGCGACGGAAACCGGTTGGCGCCTGAGTACGTGGTGCTCGGGCACATCACCCTGGATCGGGTGGAATCCGGTCACCTTCTGGGCGGCACGACGTCCTACGGCGCCTTGACGGCTCGGCGGCTGGGTTACCGCGCCGCTATCGCCACCGCTGGCGCGCCACCGGAGGCGGAGGCGTTACGGGCCGAGGGTATCCTCATTTCATCCTTAGCTTCCGACGCACCCACCATATTCGAGAATGTCTATCGCGGAGGGGAGCGTCAGCAATTCCTGCGCTCGGTCGCCGCTCCGGTGACGGCGGACGCGATCCCCCTGCACTGGCGGCAGGCCCGTGTGGTTCACCTGGGGCCACTCACCCAGGAACTGGACGTGACAATCGCCAAGGGCTTTCCCGACGCGCTGGTCGGAGCCACGCCACAAGGATGGCTTCGCCAGTGGGACTCGGCCGGCAAGGTGAGCGCCACCGACTGGAAAGATGCCGAAGACACCCTCTCCCAAATCGACGCGCTGGTCTTTAGCGAGCAAGACGTGAGCGGCGACCGGGCATTGATCGACCGCTACACGCGACTGGCCCGTGTTGCCGTCCTCACGCGCGGCAGCGAGGGTTGCGTCGTTTATTCCGATGGCGCCACCTGCAGCCTACCGGCGTTCCCGACCCACGAGGTAGAGCCTACCGGCGCCGGCGACGTATTCGCGGCGGCCTTCTTCCTGAAGTACGCGGAAACCCGCGACGCCTGCGCGTCCGCTACCTGGGCGAACTGCGTCGCCTCCTTCGCCGTCGAGGCCCCCGGGACGCAGGGCATCCCCACGCTGGAGCAGGTGCGCGCGCGCTTCGCGCGCCGGGGGGCCGGGGGGCCGGGGGGCAGAGG